>Ga0164294_10000171_pt1 | contig 61007 bp, 48 predicted proteins | sample GEODES005metaG_FD_111479 | JGI IMG/M metagenome (GOLD analysis project Ga0164294, IMG submission 111479) | Oligotrophic lake water microbial communities from Sparkling Lake, Wisconsin, USA - GEODES005 metaG | ecosystem: Environmental > Aquatic > Freshwater > Lake | place: USA: Sparkling Lake... | reverse complement strand
TTTGGTCTATGCCTTAGACACACGAACTGGAAAAATTTTATGGACCTATGATCCTCAAGTGCCGAAACAAGTAGCCATTAAGGTTTGCTGCGATGTGGTCAACCGAGGATTAGCGATGTACAAAGGCAATCTTTTCGTGGGAACCTTGGATGGCCGTTTGATTTCCATCAAAGCCAGCACCGGAAAGCCCAACTGGTCAGTTACCACCGTCGATACATCCAAATCCTATACGATTACCGGCGCGCCACGGGTCTATGATGGCAAGGTAATCATCGGAAATTCAGGCGCTGATTTAGGCGTTCGCGGGTATGTGACTGCCTATAATGCGGAAGACGGAAAAGAAGTATGGCGTTTTTATACCGTACCGGGTGATCCCTCTAAACCTTTTGAATCCAAAGCCATGGAAAATGCAGCCAAAACCTGGAAAGGTGAGTGGTGGAAATTAGGCGGAGGCGGTACCGCTTGGGATGGATTTGCCTATGACAAAGAATTAGGCTACGTATACATCGGAACCGGAAATGGTTCCCCATGGAATCGCGAAGTGCGTAGTCCAGGGGGTGGGGATAATTTGTATTTATCGTCCATCGTGGCGGTCGACGTAAAAACAGGTGAATACAAATGGCACTATCAAACCACGCCGGGAGAATCTTGGGATTATACGGCGGTCCAACAATTAATTTTGGCTGACATCAACATCGCCGGAAAGGACCGCAAAGTCATCATGCAAGCCCCTAAAAATGGATTCTTTTATGTGTTAGATCGGCAGAGCGGCGAATTATTGAATGCCAATCCATATACCTATGTGAATTGGGCCACGCATGTGGATATGAAAACGGGGCGGCCGGTGGAAACGCCCTTTAGTCGCTATGAAAAATTCAATATGCAAATCGCTCCTTCGCCCATCGGTGGACATAATTGGCAAGCCATGGCCTATAATCCAGTCACTAAATTGGTTTATATTCCTTCGCGTGAGATGTCTTACATGTATGGCAATCGGCCGGATTTTAAATACGATCCAAAAACCTGGAATACCGCCGCTCAGGTAGATGAGAAAAAAGAAAGCAAGCTTGATGGCAAGGCAAATAAAGTACTCGGCCGACTCATCGCCTGGGATCCTGCATTAGGCAAAGAAGTTTGGCGCTCCGAAGGGGCATCGTTTTGGGATGCGGGGGTATTGACCACCAAGGGACTCGTTTTCCAAGGAAATGCCATGGGAATTTTTAGCGCCTACGAAGCCAAAACCGGGAAAAAAGTGTGGTCTTATGATCTAAAATCGGGCATCGTCGCACCGCCAATGACCTACATGGTCGATGGCGAACAATTCATCACCGTGGCCGTTGGCTGGGGTGGCGTCATGGGTCAATACGCCAAATTCACCGAGAGTATCCAGCCGGGTCGAATTTTCACCTTTAAAATCAACGGAAAAGCAAAAATGCCAGCCCTCGTTCAAGATGAAAAGAAAAGTTTATTGGACGTGCCCGTTACCGGTAGTCAGAGCCAAGTGGCCCATGGTCAGCAACTATTTATGAAATTGTGTGACGCATGCCATAATTTAGCTGGCGGTGGAACCATCCCGAATTTAACTTATTCGAAACCTGAAATTATCGGAATGATTGAAGATATCGTTAAAAAGGGAATTTTCGTGCCTAAAGGCATGCCTTCATTTGGTGACCGAGTAAGCAGCCAAGATGTGAAAGACATCCAACAATACATCTACTCCGAAGCCGCTAAAAAGAAAAAATAAGATCCTTTCACTGATTAGCGGAGTCATTTTTAAAAGGCCCACAAAAGGAAAAACGAAAGTAGGTAAACGCAAAAAGAGGTCCGAACGGACCTCTTTTTATTTATCGAAACACCCTGATTATCCTGAAATTAGACCAATACCCGCTTCGTCAAGGAAGCTTGGGTTAAAAATGCTCGCCGATTAATAGTCATAGGTTTTAAATTTCCTCATATTAAGTTGTTCTGAGCTTAAAAGCAAACGAAGACACAAATTTTCGACCAAAACCATTGCCCCTCCAGGAAAGAATCGATATCTTCGAAAACATGTTTACAGGTTTAGGCCTGTAAATGCTCTAAACCAATTTACACCATGAAGTACCTACTAAGCGTCCTTAGTTTGACGGTTTGGCTTGGATTTCAGGTACGAGCCGATGATTACAAAGCCTCTATGTTTGGCATTAAATCAAATGGCACGACTTTAAATACCAACTCCATCCAAAAAGCCATCGATTTCATTCACGAAAAAGGCGGTGGCCGGCTCGTGTTTTATGTCGGACGATACCTCACCGGAACAATCCAACTCAAATCCAATGTCACCATTCATCTCGAAGAAGGTGCCATACTCGTAGGATCGACTAACATCTACGATTATAATCTCAGCGTCCGCTTCCCCGCCCTTATCACCGCCTATTCCGCCGACCACATCGCCATTACCGGCAAAGGGGTCATCGACGGACAAGGCCGCGAACTAGCGAACAACGTGACCGACCAAGTGCAAAAAGGTATTTTAAAAGACGCCTTAGTCAATGACCGCTCCGCACTTTGGCGCCCAAAAGGCATTTATTTGCGTGAATGCAAACAAGTCGAACTCTCCGGAATCGTTGTCAAAAACGCCGCCGAATGGGTGGTCGTTTGTGACCAAGTCCAACAACTGAAAATCGACAAAATCACCGTCGACAGCAAGGCCTTTTGGAACAACGACGGCATCGATATCGTCGATTGCAAAGACGTAATCATTTCCAATTCCTACATCGATTCCAGCGACGATGCCATCTGTTTTAAATCCCACGACGCCACAAAAATGTGCGAAAACGTGGAGGTGCGAAATTGCGTAGCCCGGTCAAGTGCCAATGGCATTAAATTCGGAACCCTCACCTCCGGCGGATATAAAAATTTCAAAATTATCAACAATAAAATCTTCGATACCTACCGTTCCGCCATCACCATTGCCACACCTGATGGGGGATTGGTGGAAAACATTTTCGTCGACAGCCTTTTCGCCTACAATACCGGCAATGCCATCTATTTGCGGATTGGGGCGCGCTGGAATAAAGGTCGGGTCGGCAGCATGAACCACATCACCATTCAAAACATGTATTGCGAAATTGCAGAAGGCAAAGCAGATGCCGGTCGGGAATACGAAGGTCCCGTGGAGGATTTACCGCGGAATATTTCACCAGCTAGCATCGTGGGACTCCCAGGACAATACATCACGGATGTGACATTGCGCCACATTGAGATCGTTTATCCGGGAAAAACAAACCCCAATTATGCCTATCGGGGCATCACACCGGCCGAACTAGACAGCATCCCAGAAATGCCGGCCGCCTATCCGGAATATTCCCAGTTTAAGGAATTACCCGCTTGGGGTTTTTACCTGCGCCATGCGAAAAACGTAAATCTAGATCATGTCATTCTCCGAACGAAGGAAAAGGACTATCGGCCCGCCGTCGTATTGGATGATGTGCAAGGCGCCCGATTCACCTCAATGACCTTGGCCGAACCCGGCAAGAAAAAGAAACAAGTACATGTGTACAAATCCACCGACATTTCCCTCCCGAAATAAGCATGAAACAGATCCATCTTTCACTCATTCGTTTTGTCCTTTTCTTGGCTTGTTTTCAAGGCTTCGCAAAGGACTACATCGTTACGGATTTCGGTGCCAAAAACGACGGCATCACCCTGAATACCTGCTCCATCCAAAAGGCCATCGATTTCATCCATGAAAAAGGGGGCGGCCGACTGGTTTTCGAATCGGGCAATTATGTCACAGGCAGCATTTACATAAAATCAAATGTGACCTTGCAGCTTGATTACGGCGCGACGATTTTGGGCTCAACAAATCCCTTCGATTATATCAAAGACGCGAAAATCGGTTGGATGTCCATGATCTTTGCGGTGAATCAAGAGAACATCGGTATCACCGGGAAAGGCACGATTAATGGCCGCGGATTCATTACCGCAAACAATATGGTGAGTTACATTCATCGGGGTGTCTATACGGATCCATTAAAATATGATCGCCCGAATGAAACCAATCGACCTCAAAACATCTATTTCCGGGAATGCAAAAACATCGTCATTACGGATATCACCCTGCGTGATCCAGGTAGCTGGAACCAGACTTACGACCAATGCAAAAATGTTTTTGTGAATCACATAACCGTCGATAGTAAATCCTATTGGAACAACGACGGAATCGATATCGTGGATTGCGATGGGGTGCTTATTAAAAACTCCTATTTCGATGCGGCGGATGATGTGCTTTGTTTCAAATCGCATTCACCAGATTTCATTTGTCAAAACGTGGTAGTGGATAGTTGCGTCGGCCGATCAAGCGCCAATGGCCTGAAGTTTGGGACCGTATCTCGCGGGGGTTTTAAAAATTTCAAAGTGACCAATTTAACGATATATGACACCTTTCGTTCCGCCATTACGTTTGCCGCTGTGGATGGTGGGGAAATTGAAAACATCGTGGTGGATGGCGTGCGCTCGATCAACACGGGAAATGTCTTATACCTTCGGATCGGAGATCGTTGGGGAAAAGGCAAAAAGCCCTATATGAAAAACATCACCATTTCGAATGTGTATGCGGAAATCCCCGTTGGTAAACCAGATGCCGGTTATAATTTCGAAGGCCCGATCGAGGATTTGCCACGCAATATTTCTCCGGCGAGCATCGTAGGATTGCCCGAAAATAAAATTCAAAACGTTACCCTCAAAAACATTCATGTGGTTTATCCGGGCAACGGAAATCCCTTGTATGCCAAACGCGGTTTAACGCCCGAAGAATTAGATAGTGTCCCACAAATGCGCGATGCCTATCCCGAATTTTCCCAGTTTAAAGAATTGCCCGCTTGGGCTTTTTATGTGAGGCATGCAGAAGGCATTCATTTTGAGAATGTTACGTTTACGGCGAACAAAAAAGATTATCGGCCAGCCGTGGTTTTAGATGATGTTCAAGGCGCTACCTTCAAGGGCCTTTTGGTACATGAACCAGAAAGTGCCGGGAAACAACAAGTCTTTCCTTACAAATCGAGTCCCATTCAAGTCAATTGATTTAAACGATATGAAAATTTTGTTAGTAAAAATCGCACTATTAATCTTCCTTAGTCCCGTGGCCATGTGGGCGAAGGATTACAATGCCTCCTTATTTGGCATTAAATCGGATGGGATAACGCTGAATACAAAATCGATTCAAAAGGCCATCGATTTCATCCATGAAAAAGGGGGCGGGAAATTAGATTTTTCGGTAGGCCGTTATTTGACCGGAACGATTCGCTTGAAAACCAATGTGCAGATCGAATTAAAAGAAGGAGCGGTGCTGGTGGGTACGACATCCATTCATGATTATGTGGCGGTAGACGGGAAACGGGCTTTGATTGTGGCCGAAGGACAAGAGCACATTGGGGTCTTTGGGAAAGGGGTCATTGAAGGCCAGGGGACTGGGCTTTTTGAGGCATTAAATCGACAAATTCAAAAGGGTTATTTATCCGAAAGTCCGGCGCAGGCGAGTCCTGCTTTTATCGCGATGAGCCATTGTAATGACATACGAATTGAGGGACTTCATTTGCAAAATGCCTGTGGCGACGCGCTCCATTTTTCACAAAGTCAGGGGATTCAATTAAAAGGATTGGCCATTAAAAATACGGCCATGCCTTCCTTAAATGGCTTAGTTTTTGCGGGCTGCGTAGAGGTTGTTTTACAGCAATTATTCATCGAAAGTTCTGGAACAGATTTCAGCACAGATGCAGCGTGTAAAACATTTACGCTCGAAGCTTGTAAAACTGCGGCGGGGAAATTGCTTGTTTTTGGAAAATAATTAGTCCAATAAAGCTTTCATATCTTCGACACATTGATCTGCATCTAAAGGCAGTGTGCCGTTATAAATACCACGGATACGGCCTTTTTGATCTACCAAAATCAGGTGTTCGGTATGTAAGAATTCCTTGCTGTCTTTGTTGAAACCCATAGACTCTTCGGCGAAAAATGATTTTCGGGCAAGCCTATAAATCGCATCTTTAGGGCCCGTTAAAAGCGCCCATTGGGCCGAGGAAATCTGGTATTTATCTCCGAATTTTTTCAGCGTTTTCACGTCATCGATCCAGGGGGTGACGCTAAAGGAAAGGAGTGCGACTTGGGGATTTCCTTGGAAAGCTTTGGCGATGCGCTTCATTTGGGCGGTCATGTCGGGGCAGATATTACTGCAACGCGTAAAAATAAAATTCGCCACATAGACTTTTCCCTGAAGCGATTTACCTTCGAATAAGGTACTGTCTTGGTTGTAAAAGGAAAAGGCTTGAATGCGATGCGTGATTTGTAGATCGGCCTCCGTTTCGCCAAGAAAATGGGGGGTAAAATCCGGCTCGTTGTAAAATGGGATTTTGGAGACCTTTTCGTTTGAACAGGATATCACAAAGAAACAGAAACTAATAAGCCAATATTTTTTCATTGAAGTTTCTACAATTTTTGGTGCCTAATAAGCCGTATCGTCGGCCATGAATCAGGACAAAATTCGAACGTATTTTTCCGTTTGCGTGCCACATTTTTTGAACGCCGTCTTCTTGTCCATTTTTATAATGTGCGAGGTGAAATAATTGGCCACTTTCAGTCCATTCTTTTAATTCGCCCTCGCAGGCATCCTTGACGGCCACGTACTCAAATCTCTTTTTTCCGTTTTCCCAATATCCTGTTTGTAGGCCATGTTTGACGCCCTTGATCATTTGTCGAATTTCCATGATTTTTCCTGAGGCGAAATAATGCCTTTCTTCCTGAGGAACATCGGCTGATTCGTGTTTTGAACAGCCTGCTAAAAAAACAAACAGGAAGAGGTATTTCATCATGGGGCGAGGCTTCCTGGGGTTCCATAATATCCATTGCCATTCAGGTAAGGCGCTTCGCCTGTGAGGTGGTAATGGTAAATGCCGGCTGGATAATCGACCGTCGGGTGTGTATGTCCGTGGTACACATCCAAACTAGCATTTGTCACCGCGGAGCCTGTTTCTTCTTGAGGGCCATAGACGGGAAATCCGTCGAGCAGGAAACCCATGAGGCCAGATTTAGTAAATTTCACGGTGGTTAATTGCAATGGCTCGACGTGGTAATGGTACACGCCCGACTGCTGGGGATGTCCATAAAATTGATCAAAACTGGCCATTTCGCCTTTTAATTCTTGGTTATTCGGTCCGGCATATTGATTGAAAAAAGGTACGCCATTCAGCGCGATTCCGATTGATCCAAGGGGGGTGGCGGCATGATTGGTGGCGACTTTGGGATTCAAGGGAATTTTAAAAGTGGCCGATTGTTCGATGATTGAATTTGGGTTTTTATTGAAATTTACACCGCCAAAAGTCGTGCCGGAATAGGATTGAAATAGGGCATTTGTAGCAGGATAATAGGGGCTTTTGTGATCGGGTAAACCTTTGCTTTTAATGATGATGTACGTTCCGTCGCTGGTGATACTGGAGGCGCCGTAGATTTTTTTATAGATAGCCGGAACATTGGTATCGGTGGGTGTAGGTGTGGGGCTGATGGCTGTTTGTTCTTTGGAACAAGCAAAAAGAATGATAAAGAGCAGCAAATAGATGAGGCGAATGTTCATAGTATAATTTTGATGGGGTAGTAAATTAGGCGCAATAATTTTATGTGAAATTATAAAAAAATATCTTTGACCTATGATAAATGTAGAGATTAAAAAAATAGCCCTGCAGGACTTAGCCGCATTACAAAAAATAAGTAAGGAAACCTTTCAGGAAAGCTTTGCGGCGGAGAATACGGCGGAGAATATGGCAAAATACGTAGAAGAGGGATTTTCGGCGGAAAAATTAGGTAAAGAAATCCTGGAGCCGAATTCAGCATTTTATGTCGTGACGGTGGGAAAGGAGCTGCTCGGTTATTTAAAAATAAATCTGGGGAATGCACAAACGGAATTGAAGGAGGTGGATGGCTTGGAAATTGAGCGGATTTACGTCCTAAGGGCGCAGCAAGGAAAAGGCATTGGAAATCTGCTTTTTGAAAAGGCGATGGCCATTGCCAAGGAAAATAAGCTACGTTATATTTGGTTAGGTGTTTGGGAAAAAAACACGGGCGCGATTGAATTTTACAAGCAGAAAGGTATGGAAATTTTTGATTCGCATGAGTTTAGATTGGGGGACGAGGAGCAGTTGGATTACCTCATGCGCCTACCCCTTTCCTAAGCGATTAGTCGTAAAAAAGCTGATCATTGGAGATCAAAATTGACAAAAAATTAAATATTTTTGTTTTTAAAATTATACAATCATGTCATTTCAATCGTACTTAACTAACATCGAGGCGAAGACGGGAAAAAGCCCGGAGGATTTAGTCAAACTGGCGGAGGGAAAAGGGTTTTTCCAACAGGGGGAATTGGTCAAAACCGTCAAGGCAACGGATGTAACGAATTGGTTACAATCGGAATTTGATTTAGGCCATGGTCATTGCATGGCCATTTGGGCTTATTTTAAAGGGAAGAGAGATTAGATTACTACCCTTTTTTTGAAATGATTGTACTTATAAATAATTTCATTTATGTAATTTTCTTTATCATTTTTCATGCGGGTTTTTACGTCTTTGGTGTATTTTGAACCTAGGTGATCGTAAAAAAATTTCGTTGTAAAAAGCATCAATTCGACCATGAAAGGTAAGGTTTCAATTCCTTTTTTTTCCAAAAAATAATAGACGCTTTTCTTATTTAGGGTGCCTTTGTGCCGACTAATAAAGCCCATGTCCTCCAATTTCTTCAATCGGTTAGAGAGCATTTTACTAGGCATCGCTTCCGGAGATTCTTTGAATTCGCTAAAAAGAGTTTTATGCCCAAAAAGCATATCCCGCAAGATCAGTATAGACCATTTGTCGCCCACCACATCCAACCCGGTGGCTATGGGACATAAAGAACGAAACGATATTGGTGATTCTTTTTCCATTAAACAACAAGCTTCTTCCATTAAAACGACAAACTTCACAAATGTACGTCCAAATAGGAATTGAAAAAAGTTATAACTTACAAATATCAGTTTCTTGGAACATCCCAACATAAAAATCACTGGATAAACGTATTGTTTACAAACACTAAACTACCATTTATCTAATTTACCCAGCTTATTGGATCAAAACAGACCGAACAAAAGCGGTTTTAAAGATATTTATCGGATTTTTTCAAAAAACAATCGACTTCCTTTGGCATTTGAAACAAATTGATCGTTTTCAAACAAAAGGGTTCCATTGACAAATGTTCGCTTAATTTTAGATTGAAAAGTTTCGCCTACCAGAGGCGACCAAGCGCATTTATAATGAAGTGATTCTTTGGTCACTTGCCAGGGAAGATTTGTCACCTCAACTAAATCCGCATAATAGCCTTCTCGAATATATCCCCTATTTTTTAATCGATAAATATCTGCGACTCGATGGCTCGTTTTTTCAATAATTTTTTCCACGGAGATTTCCCCTCGATGAGCTAATTGAAATAAAATGGCTAAGGTATGTTGGACAATGGGCGCACCAGATTTTATTTGCTCATAGCTCCCCACTTTTTCCTCCATTGTATGAGGCGCATGGTCAGAAGCAATGATATCAATTCGGCCCTCAGCCAAGGCCTGCAACAAAAGCCGTCTATCCTCTTCTGTTTTGATGGAAGGGTTCCACTTAATCAGGCCGCCTAATCGCTCATAATCGGATTCCTCAAACCAAAGATGATGAACACAGGCTTCAGCGCTTACTCGCTTTTTTATCGGGTCCGCATTGATAGGAAAAAGATTGGCCTCCTCTCCCGTCGAAATATGAAAAAAGTGAAGTCGATTTTGATGTCGCGCTTGAATTTCTAGGACCCGTTTGGTGGCTTCGACACAGGCTTCTTTGCTTCTAATTTTCGAATGAAGATTCATACTTATTTTCCCTTGTGTCAGGGCATGCCAATGTTGGTAGTTATGCCGAATAATCCCCTCATCTTCGCTATGAAGCGCCACCAAGGTTTCGGCCCGTGCAAAAATTTTGTCCAATGATTCCGGCTTATTCGCTAAGATTTCCCCATCATTAAAATACAAACCATCATCCGTTATTCCACAAACCGTTTCATTGTTGACGCGAAGTGCCTCCTCCCAATTGGAGGAGCTTAGGCCCATAAAAATGGAGAAATTTGCTAAAGAATTGCGCGCGGCTGCTTGGTATTTTTCTTCCAACAGTTCCCTCGTCATTGTATTAGGAATGGTATTGGGCATATCCATAAATGAAGTCACGCCGCCGGCTACAGCGGCCATCGATTCTGTATGTAAATCAGCCTTATAGGTAAGACCGGGATCCCGGAAATGAACTTGGTCGTCGATCATTCCTGGGATTAAATAATTTCCTTGCAGGTCGATGACACGAGCATAGGAATCTGAAATATGAGGACTAATTTTTTCAATTCGGCCACCGGCCAATAAGACGTCCATCGGCCGAATTAACCCTTCATTCACCAACAAAGTATTAACGAGCAGATATTTTTTCATTTGAAAGATGCACGCTCTAGGCGATCATTTATGGTGCGGCCTAACCCTTGGTCTGGGAGTCTTTCCACAATGACTAAATCCAAGCCCATTTGTTCCATTTGATGTAAGTATTTAAACAAATTTCGGGCCGCTTGTTGTAAGCTACCAGTAGGAGCTAAAACCCGATTAATATGTACCTTTTGACTTTCAATTTTAACCTCATCATACCATAATATCCCTACTTTTTTTTCTTGTACAGCACTTAACATGAATAGGGGCTCATAGGTCACAATTAAGTCGCAGATGGGAGAATAATGTTTTTTATTTCTTCCTGGGGAATTGGGCGACTCGGAATGTGACGTACGGTTCAAAATTCGTCCTACCTGTCTTTCGATATCGCTCACAGAAATGGCCCCGTGGCGCAATAAAACGACTTCGTCTTCTTCAAAGGATAGGATCGTAGATTCCAGGCCGGCGGTACATTCTCCCCCATCTAAGGTATGAATATCAGGAAAATAAAAATCTACTTGTTGGGCGCTTGTCGGGCTTATTCGATTATATGGATTTGCGCTTGGGGCCGCTAAAGGGAACGCTAATTTTTCCAATAACTGCAAGGCAATGGGGTGATTGGGAATCCGAATCGCAACCCTGGGCTGGCTAGCCGTGACCGCATCTAACACATGTGCTTGTTTAGGCAAAATGAGGGTCAAGGATCCCGGCCAAAAATGTTTTGCCAAATGTTCCGCCTTGGGTGGAAAAAACTTCACCAAATCCCTTGCGTGTTCATAGCTAGGCACATGAACAATGAGGGGATTGGAATTAGGTCTATTTTTGGTTTGAAAAATTCGGGCTATTGCCTGTTCGTCAAAAATGTTTGCCGCCAAACCATAAACGGTTTCCGTGGGAAGGCCGACGATTTCCCCACGAGTCAAACATTCCTGAATGAATTCAATATCCGTTGTTATCATCTTTCTTAAGGATTACAATAATCACAAAACATAGGGTCTTCCATTTTCTTTAATCCTGGATTGATTTCCAAAGTAGTGTAATTACATTTCGAACATGTATAAATGAAGCTTTGTATGGAATGAGTTGGCATAGCACAATTTGAACAAATTAATCCCCTTGACACATCGGTGATGGAAAAGCCGGGCGTATGACATTTGGGACAGCAATGGTTCATTTTGACAATTAGCTTTTCGGTTAATTCGGCAATCGCCTGCATTCTACTGGGATTGTGCATCGCGCGCATATCTGTTTCCAAATAACAGGTGCCAAAGTTTTGTAAAAACCAATTTATGCGATCTTTAAGCTGCTTTTCATCATGAATTCCTTTTTCTATTAGCGAAATGTCGTTGGCGCTTTTTCTTAGGATGAGTCCATGCGAGGGGAATTGGGCATGCGTTAAAAAATCCGCCACATTGGTTTCGGCAGTGATCGTTAATGAGGAAAAATTGGTTTTGGGGCTGAGCAGTTTAACCTTAATTTCAAGATCATTTTTCCGATCCATGAGTACTAATATTTCTTCTCCTGCAGGAAGAAAAAAGAAATCCGGATGAGGGCCAAAGGACCCTTCGGATCCGATGGCTAAATCAACTTGACATACACCCAACCCCAAAATGCATTTATGCCTAGCTGCCTCAACCGGAATTTCTGTTCGTTCAATTTCACCAGAAAATGTGCCGAACAAATCAGTGTCTAATTTGTCCGTTGTTACGTATTCCATACCAAAGGCTTTTTCCAAAGCAGGCCCGATCACGGATTCCTTTTTATGTTTCGTGGCAATCACCACTTTTCGCCCCTGGAAAAACGAGGTTTTATCCATGAATGATTTGAAAAAACAAAGGCATTCCCATCGTGATGTTAAACGGAAAAGTAAGCCCTAATGCCATGGGGATATAAATTCCCGGATCAGCTTTGGGGGCCACTAAGCGCATGGCGGCAGGTACAGCAATGTAAGACGCGCTTGCAGCTAGCACAGCGAAAACTAATCGGTTGCCTTCGTCGCTTGTTAACCACTGACTTGCAAAAGATACCCAGCAACCATTAAAAATAGGCATCAAAATAGCGAACAAAAATAGAAATGGCCCTTGCTTTTTAAAGGCCTTTAATCGACTCGCGGCGAGCATGCCCATATCCAATAAAAAGATGGCAAGAAATCCTTTAAAAATATCCGTTGTAAAATGCTTAATGCCAATCGACTGTGAGGCGTCGGAAACAAAACCAATCAATAAACTTCCAAAAATCATCAGCACACTTCCATTCGTAACCGCGTGTTTTAAGGCGTCTTTCCATTGGCTTGATTCCCCGATTTTCGCTTCCGAAGCGGACGGAAACATATTCATAAGAATCACGCCCATTATAATTGCCGGGAATTCCATCGAGGCCATTACGGCCACCATTTCCCCGCCAGCTTTTAAATGATTCATTTCTAAAAAAGCAATAGCCGAGACGAAGGTCACCGCGCTTACCGAACCATAAGAAGCGGCTATAGCCCCTGCGTCGATGGAATTCAATTTGATTTTTAAAATGAAAAAGGAGTAAATCGGAATAATGAAGGCTAAAAGCATACCAAAAATTAAGCTCATAAGCACCTCCTTCGTGATACCAGAGGCTGCTAATTCCGCACCCCCATTAAACCCAATCGAAAACAATAAGTACAAGGAAATAAAACTTTTGGAGGCGGCAGGAACTTCCAAATCACTTTTTACAAATTTTGCCAACATGCCAAGCATGAAAAAAAGCAAAGTTGGATTCGTTACATTGAATATAAGAAGGTCAAAATTAATCATCCCATGAATCCTGTTAAAAATTTTGCCTAAAATACGCCAAAGAAAATGGCGATATTGGTTTACAAAATAACAGTCAAATTTTTGATAATTTTTATTTAAGTTTACAATGGATTAGATTAATGTAATTTATGAACTATACGTTAAACCAACTTCAAATTTTCCTGAAAGTCGTTCAAACCACGAGCATCACCAAGGCCGCGGAAGAACTTAATTTAACACAACCTGCCGTTTCTATTCAAGTAAAAAATTTTCAAGCCCAGTTTGAAATTCCTTTGTTAGAAATCATTGGCAAAAAAATATACATTACAGACTTCGGCAAGGAAATTGCCCTGTCTGCTGAAAGTATATTGGATCAGGTATATGCCATTAATTATAAAACGATGGCCTTCAAGGATCAATTAGTGGGGCGATTGAAAGTTTCCATTGTATCCACAGGCAAATATGTTTTACCCTATTTTCTAAGCGATTTTCTCAAATTAAACCCGGGTGTCGAAATTACCATCGATGTGACCAACCGAGAAAAAGTAAGCAAAAGCCTCGTAGAAAATGAAGTAGACTTCAGTTTAGTTCCTGACCTTCCGGATACCCAACATTATGCCTACATTGATATCCTACCAAACGACCTTTTTCTCTTTGGAAATAGGGAAACTGCCCTGTTAAATCCAACCTTTAAATACCATGAATTTAAGAATGAATTACCTTTAATTTTCCGAGAAAATGGCTCTGCGACCAGAAAAGCCATGGAAATATATCTTAAATCACAGGGAATTTCATTCTTAAAGAAAATCGAATTAGTGTCCAACGAAGCCGTAAAACAAGCCGTTATCGCAGGTTTGGGCTATTCCATCATGCCCATCATCGGTCTGAAAAATGAATTAAAAACTGGGGCTTTAGTCATCATGCCGAGGAAAGGGTTGCCCATTTCATCAACCTGGAAACTAATTTGGCACAAGGACAAAACCCCTTCGCCTATCGCAAAAGCTTTCATGACCTATGTCTTGGAACATTCCGAAGAAATAAAGAAACTACATTTTGAATAAAATTAGGCCAGGGGCATTGCCCCTGGCCTAAAAAAATTATTTTTTCATCTAAAATAAACTACTACATGAACGTATTAGCCTTATTTTAAACAAAGCTAAAAAGGACTTTTTATAAATAAAATTTAAATAAAATTATTGAAATGATTAATTTATTTTATGAAAATTGAATGCCCGCCTGGCGTTTTTGTATAAATCATTTATTTCAATAACACCCTTTTACCTGTTTTAGCAGATTCTCTCGCCGCTTGCAAAATTTCCACCACCACTTGATTAATCGCGAAGGACGATAAATCCTTATTCGGCTTAATCTGCCCTTGTACCACCGCCGCTAAATAAGGAAATACATTAGACACCTCATGCGGCAAAGGATTTAAGTCAATCATCCCCTCTTCCCCAAATCGGTCTCCTTTCACGTATCGCATTTTTTTCAACTTATTAGCCACCAAAATTCCCTTCGTTCCATATACTTCTGTATCCTTTCGGTCGAAAGGCCAATTCCAAGAAGCTTGTATAATCGCCTGACAAGTCGGGTAGGTTAAAATAATACTAGCCTCATCATCCACGTTTGGATATATGGCTGGTTTCATTTGCTGCGTGACGGCGGTAACCGATGTCGGCCGTTCTCCATCCATGAGCCAGGTCATAATATCAGCGCCATAGCAGCCGAAATCTATAATCGCTCCACCCCCATTCATCACCGGATCCGTTAACCACTTTAAAAATTCCGGCGCGCAACCGATTTCCTGAGGACCCCGATGTCCATCCATGATCACCACCTTGCGAATCTCCCCCAAAGCCTTTTCCTCCTTCACCATTTGCCACATTTTTGCATGGGAGGAATACCAGGTCGTTTCAAAATTGGTCAACAAATGAATTTTATGGCGATCTACCAAAGCCCTCATTTGATTTAAATGATCCACATTAACCGCTAAAGGCTTCTCCACAATCACATGAATACCCTTAGGGGCACAAACTTTAACTACTTCTAAATGTTCATAAATACTATTAAATGCCGCGACCGCCTCGGGTTTCGTTTTCGCGATTAAGGCCTCCAAAGATGGAAACCACAACGAATCTGGTAGGTTTTGATTCTTTAAAATCGACATGGCAAGCGCCTTATCAGGTTCGGCAAATCCGACGATGATAACATCAGACTGAGGTTTTTTAATCGCCGTATACACCTGCCCCACATGCCCATGCGTCATCCCCGCAATGCCTACACGAATTGGCTTAGCCTCTAGGCCCATGGCCAAAAAAAGACCACACGTAAAAATAAATAACTTTTTCATAAGTAATTGGTTTAGAATGAAATGTACAAATATTTCAATAAAAACATACACGGGTTTAATTGCTTTTGGGCAAAAAATAACAAAGCATTGCTTTTAGTTTCAAAAAGATATTTAAATTTGTCTTCATCAAATCAATACGCTCATGAAAAAAATAGTACTTGGAATTGTATGTGTCTTGGGTTTTAACCTCCCGTCATTTGCACAGGAACTAAAAAGTAAATTGCTTTTTGAGGTGACATTTAATCTACAACCTGGGGTTGAAATCGGCCAGACCCTACTTGGGAAAAGGACCATTTATCCTGTGTTGGATGGATTTTTTGAAGGGCCAAATTTAAAAGGAAAGGTCTTGCCGAATGGGGGCGATTGGTTAGTTCAGGTAAATGAAAGCACTAATAAATTAGATGTGAGAGCTTCTTTACAAACGAATGAAGGCGAAAATATCTATGTGAGTTATCAAGGTTTTTTAAAATTAAACGCCGATGGAACTTATTATTTTAGAACGACGCCTTATTTTGAAACAAGTTCAAAAAAGTACGCCTATTTAAATCATACGGTTTGCGTGGGCGTTGGGACCATTGTAAAACCTGGTGCAACGGTTTCTTATAAAGTATACGAAATTCTTTAAAATTATATGTTGGTTTGTGTTTTAAATAAGTAAAAAGGGGGTCGTCCATGACCTCCTTTTTTATTTTAGGCCGGGCCTCGTTTCCTTCCGATTTTCCCGGGCAAAAATGTCGTAGAAAGCGCTCTTCTGTAGGCTGTCAATATTTCCCATGAAATCCGGCAAATGGCGTAATGATCTTTGCGATAATCTATTACCTTGCAATTAAATTTTGTCCAGTATCAAATCTTGGACAATAAATACCTCTAAACCCATGATCAAAAAAGGACTGATTTTAATCGCCATAGGCCTATCTTTTTTCGAATTATCCGGCCAACATTCTAGTAAAAAACCAAACATCCTGTTCATCGTCGCAGACGATTGGTCGAAACACGCCGGCGTTTATGGCGACAAAGTGGTTCGCACCCCGATCATCGATAAATTGGGATCCAATGGCCTAATTTTTGACCATGCATTTTGCTCAGCCGCCTCCTGTAGTCCTTCGCGAGCCAGCATCTTGACAGGAAAATATCCGCATCAAATCGCGGAAGGGGGTAACCTCTGGGGCAGCCTTCCCGTATCTATCCCTAATTTCGTATCACTCATTCGGGAAGCAGGTGGATTTGTGGGAAGTGAACGCAAAGGCTGGGGGCCTGGAAATTTTACCATTAGCGGTTATCAGGATAATCCTGCAGGTAAAACATTCAAAAATTTCGATGAGTTTTTAGCACAAAAACCAAAGGAAAAACCATTCTTTTATTGGTTCGGCTCCATCGATCCACATCGGGATTATGTCAAAGGAACGGGAGAACAAGCGGGATTGGATCCCCAAAAAGTAAAAGTTCCTGGCTTTTTACCCGATACCGACGTTGTCAGAAAAGACATCTTGGATTATTATTTTGAGGTAGAACGCTTCGATAGCGATGTGGCCAAACTCCTCGCCACACTAGAAGCCAACGGTGAATTAGACAATACCCTCATCGTAATCACAAGCGATAATGGCATGCCATTCCCAAGGGCCAAAGCAACCTGCTACGACGCTGGCACGAACATCCCATTGATCATGTATTGGAAAGGCAAAATCAAACCGGCCCGCATCCATGATTTCGTAAGTTTAATCGATTTAGCCCCGACGATGATGGACCTCATGGACATTACAAAACCCTTAGATCTGCCTTCAAAAAGCTTAATGCCATATATTCGTGGGCAAAAAATCACGTCTCGACAGGCAATATTTGTGGAAAGAGAGCGGCATGCAAATGTCCGAAAAGGGAATTTAGGATATCCCATCCGAGGCATTCGAACTCGCGATTTTTTATACCTACGTAATTTTGAGCCGAATCGATATCCAGCCGGAGATCCACAAAAATGGGTGGCCGTGGGGCCCTTTGGCGACATAGATGATTCGCCTTCGAAACAATTGCTCCTCGCGGACAGTACTAAATTTCCTTTTTTTGTAGACCGAACCTTGAGAAAAAGAGGCGCTGAAGAACTGTATGATTTAAAAACGGATCCGTTTCAATTGCACAATGTGGTCAATGAAAAACGCTTTAAAAAGCAAAAACAGGATTTAAAAATCGCCCTGGAGGATTGGATGAAAAAGACGAATGACCCGAGGGCCAGGAATCCGAATTCCGATCTTTGGGACAACTATCATTATTATTAAAAATGAAAAATCGGACGCTCTATTTTTTATGCTTTTTCCTATTTGCTGGGATTTCGGTATCATTTGGTCAAACAAAAGTTCCCGGAACCGTCATTGCCTATTGTCCCGCCTCAAGCGGTTTGTATATTGGTTCCCCGAGCCTCGTCATTTTACCTAATGGAGATTATTTGGCTAGTCATGATTTTTTTGGTCCCCAGTCGACCGAACATAGTTCCGCCATCTCGCGCATTTATCGATCGAAAAACAAAGGGAAAACATGGGAAATGATCAGTGAAATCAATGGCCAGTTTTGGTCTAAATTACTTGTCCATCAGGCCAATTTATACTTGATGGGAACCCATAAACATCACGGAAACGCCATCATCCGGCAATCCAAGGATGGAGGAAAAACCTGGACAAACCCAACAGATGCTGACCATGGTTTATTAAAAGTCGGCGAGTACCACTGCGCGCCCATGCCCTTCGTCGTCCATCAAGGTCGATTATGGCGGGCCATGGAAGATGCCATGGGGCCTATCAAAGTTTGGGGGAAACGATATGGGAGTTTTATGATGTCCATTCCGCTCGATAAAAATCCGATGCAGTCGGCCAATTGGACGTCATCCAATGTGTTGCCCTATGATTCAACTTATTTCAATGGTGCATTCGGCGGATGGATTGAAGGGAATGCAGTAATAAGTCCAGATGGCGGAATTTGGAATATGTTGCGCGTAGATAATAAAACGAGCGCCCAAGAATATGCCGCCATGGTCAAAATCTCGGCGGATGGAACGAGGTCTACATTTGATCGGCAAACAGGTTTTATCCCATTCGCCGGAGGCGCTAAAAAATTTACCATTCGATATGATTCCACGAGTCATTTGTATTGGACATTAAGCAATATCATCCCTGAGGAGGTCAAAAAAGCTAATCCTGGAAAAAACCCCGCATCGATTCGCAATACTTTGGCGCTAAGTTATTCTGCAGATTTAAAAGATTGGCAGGTTAAAAAAATCATCTTTCAGCATCCCGATGTGATCAAACATGGATTTCAATATGTGGATTGGCTGTTTGATGGAAAACATATTTTGCTAGCCTGCCGAACCGCATATGACGACGATTTTGAAGGTGCCCACAATAATCATGATGCGAATTATTTGACCTTTTACCGGATTAAAAAATTTAGGAAATAATAAAAAAGGCATCATCGATTACTAGAAAAAATGTGCCCGCCCTTTACCTTTGAGCTTTAAATTTTATACTTTTTGCCCTTTGGATACTTACATTTACCTTTGAAAAATTAAGCGCTCATTTGTGTTCCAAAAATTACCAAAGCCATGAAACCTCAAGAAACAACGCCCTATAACCAGCACAAAGACATTCCCGGCAACCCCTCCACCGCAAAAAGTAGCGCGGAAAAATTAAACGATCGCTCGAACGGCAAGCCACTTCGCGTATTAAGCGAAGAAGACTGGTCCTTTTGGACACACAATGGCTATGTCGTTATTAAGCAGGCCGTACCGCGGGAACAGGCCGTGGCGACAGGCCAGTTTCTTTGGGAATTTGAAGAAAAAGACCCGAATAATCCGGACACTTGGTACACCGCGCCCCGAGCAGAAATGCAGATGAAAGAACTAGCAAATACAGGAATGGTGGAATGTTATAATCACCAGCATCTTTGGAATAATCGGCAAATGCCACGCGTCTATGATGCCTTTGTGGATATTTGGGGAACAGAAAAATTATGGGTGACCATCGACCGAGCGAATTTAAATTTCCCCATCCGGCCAGGACATGAATATAAAGCCTTTATCCACTGGGATTATGATCCGGATACAAAACCGGTGAATGTACAGGGCGTATTGGCCTTAGCAGATCAAACCGACGAAAACATGGGCGGCTTCCAATGCATCCCTGAATTATTCAGAACCTACGATACCTGGAAACTAACCCAGCCGGAAGACCGCGATCGCTTTAAGCCTGATACGACTGGCTTTACGCCCACCAAAGTAAAACTAGAAGCCGGTGACCTATTGATTTTCAACAGTACCCAGCCCCATGGCATCCGGGCAAATAGCACCACAGATAAAGTTCGCATGGCACAATACATATCCATGATGCCCGCAGAGGAGGATAATGAAAGCTTAAAAGAATGGCGAATACATTCTTGGAAAAACCGTGTCGCACCTGAAGGATATGCCTTTCCTGGCGATCCGCGGAATTGGGAACAAAGCAAATACGATACGGCGGAATTAAGTGAATTGGGGGAGAAATTATTGGGGTCAAAGGCTTGGTAAATTGGCCTATCCCTTTTAATCCCTTACATAGGGTAACTCTATTCCGAACCACGTAAAAGAACGAAATGCCTACCTAGTTCGAAAAAGTGCCACCCACACTATAGCAAAAGTGCCATTTTCTAATCCCAAGAAAATGGTTACATTTATCCATGTTTTTCGAATTGCTTACTGTAAGCTCCTCGTTAAATAAACTGTTAATTTACCAAAACTAATACATGCTGTTAAACGTCTCCTTTTTGGGGTTTTTTCTCGCAGGGATTCTCTTAATTTTTTCGTCGTATCGAAGAAGTAAGAGCGCATATTTAGCCTCCTATTTACTTTTTTCCAATTTATTTTCTCTGATTTATTACATCATTTTTGAAAATGATCATCTGGAATTGGCTGCTATTTTTGGCATTAATTTCACGCCTTTATATTTCCTTACCCTGCCATTTCTTCATCTTTTTGTCCTAAGCCAGCAAAAGGACTTTCAATTCAAGCAACGCTATTTTCTGTTTTTTGTACCCTCTCTACTCATTTTAATTAATATTTCTCCCTATTTAATGACCCCATTGTCAGAGAAAAGGGAATTCGCCAAATTATTTTTAAAAAATGCGGAGCTCATGTATCAGGCGAAAACACTATTTCTGCCTTATTATTATCAATCGCTTTTGAGGCCTATTTTCAATTTAATTTTCTTGTCATGTACTTGTTTTACCTTTTATAAAACTCGCGATTCATTTGAATTTCAAAAGTCGAAATTCAACGAACGCAGTTTTGTGTTGGCCTCCTTGCTTATTGCAGGCCTTTTGAGCATCCTTTCCTTTGTTTTTATCCTCAATCGACTCCTTGTTCAAAACTTTGAATTTACGCTATTATCGAAGGTTTCGTTTTCTACCATTAACTCCATAGTCGATTATTTATATGTAGGCCAAAATTTATTGCTCCTGTTTTTCCCTCAAATTTTATTTCGGGAACAAATTATTTTGGATGGATCAGAACGAACTAAAAAAGCCTCCGCCCAGAAAACAGAACCTTCGGTTTCACAAGAACGCTTCCTAGAAATCGAGCAAATGATTTTAGCCTATATGAATGAACGGCCTTATTTAGCTCAGGGATTTTCGTTGACTAATATATCCCAACAAACAGGCCTGCCCACACATCAGCTTTCCATATACTTCAACGAATATTTAAATACCCCTTTTAACGATTGGAAAAATAAATTACGCATCGAATATGTCGTTTCGGAAATTAAAGCTGGCAAATTAGAGTTTTTGACCATTGAAGGACTGGCAACTTCTTCGGGTTTTGCTTCGCGGTCGAATTTCAACAAAGCCTTTCTCACGCTCATGAATCAAACGCCCTCTGAATATATCAAGAACTTAAAAAAATAAGATCCCGCTGGATTTCCTACGCGAAAGCCTCCACCAGCTGTTCCCATTCTTCTTCTAAAGAACAACTCGGCCGCGTTTTCTTCGCCCTCGCATACCAATAATCCGCATTCCAAATATCCCCTTCCTTCCGATGCAAATACGCATGTACCCAGGACGCATCTCGGTCGCCCAAATGATCCACTTGCGCATGAGCCTGATTCCAGTCGCCCTTACCATCATACCAAAGACTTTTTAATACCGCCGAAAGATGCTCAGGCGGCAAGGAATTTTGAATGGATTCTTTAAAGGATTGCACGCGGTCCATGAAGGCGAGGGGTTTCGGATGATGAATCGAAATTTATACATTTTATTTCCAAGCACCAACCCAAATCCTTTCTTTCCAAGATCCATGAATCCAAAAGCCCCCTTATTTTATCAAGGTTTATTCCGCGTGAAGTCCTATCTGAATTTTCTTTACATTTAGGTTTTCAAAAACACCTAAACCGATTCCCATGCATCTGAATCAATCCAGATTTTTGACACGATCATCCGGCTTGATCCCCGTTTTGCTTTCCCTAGGAATCCTGCTCACCTGCTCCTTGGCCCATGGACAAATGCCCTCGCCAGATAAGGTAAAACGAGATTTTACGCGCTTATTAGCAAGACCCGCCACAGCACTTAGGCCTTATTTTCAATCCACAAAGACCGATTCTGTCCTCATCGAAAAGGGATTTTTCTATTCCGAGGCAACAGAAAAGGTGCCTGTCCTAATTTTCAAACCGATCACAACAGGTCAAAAAAAATTACCTCTAGTCATCTGCCTTCACGGAACCGGAGGGAATAAAGAAGGGATGCAAACTTTGCTATATCGCTTAGCGAAAGACGGCTTTATGGCAGTGGCCATCGATGGCCGCTATTATGGAGATCGGGAGAAAACGGTGAAGGGCCAGAATTCATATGTCGAGGCGATCACAAAGGCCTGGCAAAATCCAGATAAGGCACACCAGGAACATCCATTTTTCTATGATACGGTATACGATGTTTGGAAACTGGTTGATTATTTATCGACTCGACCTGACGTCGACCCGCTTCGTATCGGCATGATGGGAATCTCCAAAGGCGGTATAGAAACCATCATGGCCGCGTCCTTGGATTCGCGGATAAAGGTTGCTGTCCCCATGATTGCGGCACAGAGTTTTAAGTGGTCGCTAGAAAATGAGCGTTGGCAAGGCCGTGCGAAAACGATTTGGAATGCCCACCTTCAAGCTGCGAAAGACCTTGGTGATTCGGAGGTAAATAAGAAAAATGTTGAGGCATTTTGGCATAAATTGATTCCTGGTATCACAGATGAATTTGATGTTCCGTCGATGATACGTCTTTTTTCACCGCGGCCACTGTTGTTGTTGAATACCGAACTGGACCAAAATTGCCCGCTACCCGGCGCAAAAATAGCATTTGCCTCCGCGGCAAAAGCCTATGAGGCGGATCATGCGACGGATAAATTTGGGTTTGACGTGGAGCCGAATGAGCCTCATCGGGCGACGCCTAGGCATTTGGATATGATGATTGCGTGGTTTAAGCGCTGGCTTTAATGAAGAAATTTTACGCGAAGCAATGAACGTTTCAACCTTTTATTTTACCGACGACGGGATTATTCCCAATAACCGCTTTCCTGTCATACATTATCAAAAAATGATTGATGTAGAGGACTGTTCTGATTGGTTAGAACATACGTTTGAAAAATGGCATTACGCTTCGGCGGACCTGTCTTAATTTTAAAAAGCCAAGGCCTAGCAACGATTTTGACGTTTCTCTTTAAAAATCCGTCCGAAACGGAGACGCCGGCAAACCCTCCGCGTTCTGAAGATTGGCCCCCTCCGGATTATCGGCCCAAGCATACCGCACATACATGGGTTCATGAATTTCATCGTTCCAAACCAGTACCGAATTCCCCTCGATGATGGCCTTCGCCCAAACGAATTTTTTATCCTTTCCCGCAATCGCGAAATACATCAATTCGTCTTCATCTGTTTTGTTAATCGCCAATCCGCTGCCCGTTTCGCGAAACCGAATGCGTATACGTTTCCCTTCGATTTGCTTCGATTCATATGTAGGCCCTGAGGAAACAATATGCTCGCCATAGGCGAGTTTGCGCGCGGCTAACGCGAGTCGTTCGCCGATGGGTTTTTTGGTCAAAGGATGAATATCATTCCATTCGCCTAGGTCTAGGGTGACGACCATTCCGCTGTTGGGAATCGAAAGACTTTTCAATTGCCCCTCACGTAACACAGCCATCGCGCTTTCTGAAGGCAAGAAATTACGGTCCTGAAATCCGGGTAATTGCACATATAAAAACGGCAAATCAGGCTGTTTGAATTGGCTACGCCAGTCCTTGGCTAAGGCGGGTAATAATTGTTCATAAACCTCCGGTTTCCCCACATTGGATTCGCCTTGGTACCAGATAATTCCCTTCAAAGCATACGAAATAAAGGGCGCAATCATAGCATTATATAGAGACGTGGGCGTGTATTGGGCTGGGGCTGGCATCTCGGTTTGCGGAGGAAAAACTTCCCCTACTTTATAGCTCCAGTCGCCTTGAAGGTCGATTTTTTGATCTCCTACAACCATTTCGTAGCGTTTATCTGGAACAAAGCCGCCCTTTCCTGCATTATTCGTTACCCGAATGACCAACACATTTTTGCCTGCTTTCAAAAGCCCAGGTTTAATGGTGTATCGTCTTGGGGGATATTGGTAGGTAATATTTCCCACCTGCTCGCCGTTCACAAATGCCTGGTCGGCATCCACGATACGCCCTAAAAATAAATTAGCGGGCAAACCTGCCATTGCCGCGGGAAGTTCAATCTCTCGTCTAAACCAAACCACGCCATTCAAGTCTTTTAACCCTTGGTCTTCCCAAAAGCCCGGAATCGCGAAGCGTTTCCAGCCCCGAGGCGTATAGGCGGGATCGGCCCATTTTTCTGCGAGTCCTCGGTCATTTGATTTTTTGGGAGCGTAGCTAATAGGTTTTAAACTGCTCGTATCTTTTGTGTAATTTGGAAAGGCTTGTAAACCGGCTTCGCTAATCCAGGATTCGATGGGCGTTCCGCCTACGCTGGAATTGATGATACCGATGGGCACTTGGTATTTAGCGTATATCTCCCGGGCGAAGAAATAGGTTACGGCTCCCATTTTCAAAACGTTAATTGGGTTCACAGGAAGCCAAACGCTAGCTGGCAATTGGTCTAATACCTGCACTTTTGATACCGCGGTGGGAATGAAGAAATTTCGGATGTTTGGGTTGTTGGCCGTAGCGATATCGATGGGGTATTTTTCTTTGACCCGTTCCATGTTGATGACCATGTTCGACTGACCGGCACAAAGCCACACATCTCCGAAAAGAACATCTTTAAGGAGCACTTCGTTGATCTGAATCTCATAAGGCCCGCCCGCTGGGGTAGCGGGAAGTGTGGATGACCATTGGCCCTTAGGGTCCGCGACGGTCTTAATTTTTTTGCCTTTGAAAAGGATATTAACTTTTTCTCCGGGCTTCGCCCAGCCCCACGTTTTAACGGGAATATCGCGCTGAAGTACCATGCCATCGCTGACAAGAGCCGGGAGTTTTATTTCAGCGAAGGCCGAGAAACTGATTAATAGGAAAAGGTATTTTTTCATCGCGGGATAGATCGGAAAACGAAGATAAGAATTAATCTATTGGCGGAAAATTGGCGCTAAAAATCTAGAAAAATAAAAGGGGGGGACATGATGCCCCCCCTTTTTCAAACCTTTCCAATAAGACTGTTTTATTTCGCTTGCGATGCCGCAATTTCTAATTTCAAAGAAGCCGGATCGAACAAGCGGTATATTTGAACTACTTTATCGCCTTTCCACCAACCGATCATATGAAGAGGAACTCTAGATATTTTTTTAGAGAATTTGCCTTTGGCGGACCATATTCCCCAATAGCCCGAAACGATTCTACCGTCTGTAAATGTGAAGGTTTTAATTTGGCCCTTTTCCGTTGTCATGGCGATATCATCATACAGGGAGTGTAAATAACTATCTCCTTTGATTAATGCATTGATGCCTTCAGGCGTAGCTTTTAATTTATTAAGGCTATCCACATTCTCCGCAAATCCGTCTAAGACAATAAGTGAGTCAGCAAATGCTTCCCGATAAACAGCGGTATCATTTTTCATGGCTGCTTCCATGACGCGCTTAAATATGGCTGATTTCTCATCCATTGAAACGAAACTACCCGTTTCAGTATCCTCTGGGTTTGCTGCTGTTTCCGTTTTTGTTTCTGGTGATTTACAAGCAAACATTGTGGCGAGTAACATCAAGGGTAAGAGTAATTTTTTCATTTTGATTTACGTTTATATGTGTATGATAATTTGAATTGTATGCCTCTTTTTTTAAGCCAAAACCCTGTATAAAAATTTAGATGTAAGGCTTTTGGGAGGACTATTTTTGTTGTTGGGACAAAGCGATTTCAGCTTTCAAAGGACCGGCATCGAACATGCGATACAATTGAACAATTTTATCTCCTTTCCAAACAAACATAAGATGTAATGGTACCACGTTCTTTGCTTTTGAATATTTGCCCATTCCGACCAAAGTACCCCAATAAGCCGTAACTACTCGGCCATCAGAAAATACAAATGTTTTAATGTCATTTTCATCCGTTGTCGCTTTGATTTCCGTGTTCAAGGAATGTACATAGTCATCCCCTTGCAATAAGGCTGCGCGGCCTCCGGGATTAACTTTTGTGGTATTGTCGTCACTTTCTTGATTATTGGCAAATCTATCTTTCACCTGAATGGAATCGGCATATAGTTCATGCCCCACGCTTGTGTCATTTTTGGCATAGGCTTCGATCAACTGTTTCACCTGAGCTGATTTTTCATCTAAAGAAGTAAAGGTGCCAGACTCTTTATCAATCGTTATTTCCGTTTTTTTTGTTTCTGGTGATGAACATGCAAACATCGTTGCGATAAGCATCAAGGGTAAGAATAATTTTTTCATTTTGATGTTGATTTATATACTGAGAAATAGGATTCTTAAAATGATTTCTTTTTGATGCCAAAACCCAAATTAATTATTCGGTTTAGGGCAGTAAAAAAGGCCTCCTTTGGAGAGGCCTTTTAAAAAAAACGATTATTTTTTTTGTGAAGCAGCGACCTCTGCGACTAAGGTAGTTGGGTCAAAAAAGCGGTACTCGCTAACCACTTTATCACCTTCCCAAATAAAGGCAAGATGCACAGGAACGCTAATTTCTTGATTCGTATATTTTCCTTTACCTGTCCACATGGACCACACGCCCGTATGCACTCGTCCGTCAGAAAATACAAAGGTCTTAATGTTATCAGTAGTAATTTTGATATTAGTGAAAAACGCGTGATTCATTCGCTCATTCGCGGCAAAACCTGCTTTCCCACCTGAATTAGGGATGGTCTTTCCACCTTCTTGGCGATTCGCCATTTGATCATAAATCTTAACTGTATCCGCATAATTTGCATAAATCTGCGTGGAGTCATTATTCATGTAGGCTTCTAAAAACTGTTTTACTTTCGCCGACTTTTCATCTAAGGAAGTGAAGGTTCCTGAGTCTTTATCAGAAGAGGTTTCAGCCTTTTTTGTTTCTGGTGATGTACATGCAAACATCATTGCGACAAACATCATGGGTACTACTAATTTCTTCATAAGGATTTGAGGTTATACTGTATTAAAAAATCAAATATAAGTATCATTTTGAAACTAGAAATAAAAAAGATAAAATATTTTTTTGTGTTTTTTAAAATTTAATACATGGAAATAGAAATATTTTTAATTACTTCGAAATATAATTTCACCTTCTAAAAAGTTTAAAAATGAAACATTTATTATGTATCCTTTCCCTTGCTATGATGGCTTCATGTACCAAGTCGGAAACCCAAGAATCCAAAGCCGTAGCGCATATTTACAAGCCAGTTTATACGGATAATTTTAAAATTAGCGATCCTAAAAACGTGCTTTTAATCGATCAAATGCACAAAACACTCATTGCAAAGGATTTCAAGGGTGCGTTTGAAATGCTTGATGATAGTGTGGTTTTTCAACTAGGAACTGGCCAAACCTTAAAAGGTAAGCCGGCAGTTATGGATTATATGGAAAAAGGATTTTCACAGGTTAATATTAAAAACTATCAAGTGGAAGTTAGTTTTCCAGTCGTAGGAGAAAATGGGGATGACTGGGTGTTGGTATGGGATACAGCAGATATAGAGACTCCGGATGGGAAATCAGTAAAGGGCCGTTGGATGGAAGGCTTCCGAATTAAAAACGGGAAAATTAATATGGTGAATCAGTACGAAAAATTCCCGGTAAAATAATTGGAATAAATATTTCGCCACTGGGTTTCCGTCTCACGGAGTGCTCTTGGTAAAACAAAAAGGAGGTCAAAAATGACCTCCTTTTTTGCTGACTATTTCAATGATAGAACTACTAATGTAATAAAAAAAATTCGAGCGATTATTGTCTTGGAATCAATCCAAGCTGCTGCATAAATTCAAGATTATCCATAAAATCTTGTTCTTCGGCAATTTTGCCATCTCTCATTTTGGCAATAGTAACTCCACTTACATCCACATCTTTGCCCGTTGCCGGTATTCCAAAAAATGGTCCTGTATGCTTTCCTTTAAATTGCCAGTACTTAACTAATTTATCGCCATCAGCAAAAATTTCTTTCACGGTAAATTTTCTATTTGAAAATCCTATGATATAATTTTCGTAATACGCTTTCGCATTCGCCTTGCCTTTTACTTCTGGAATGGTATGCAAAACAGCATCATCCACATAGGCTGAATCTAAAATATTGGAACGGCCCTCATTGATGACCACATCCCAAACACGTGAATAATATTCAACATTACTTTTTGCCAATTCGGCATTTTTGTCACTTTCTGATTTGCATGATGCCAATGCAGCTATCAAACAAAGAACTAGGATACTCCTTTTCATAGATGAATGTTTAAGTTAAAAATTGATGTTTCTAAAGATGATGATTTGAAATAGTAAAATAAAGCTAAAAAAAATTCCCACAGGAATCATCAATAAAAAAATATTTGTTTCAAAGAGATACTGAATTTTTATTCATGCAATCCTGAACTTGTTTTTATGATGTCTCATATAATTTTTGAACGAAATAGATGATTGGGGTTTATGCCTAACACCTAGTCTTCCAAAGGGAATTATGGCAAGAGCTATTCAGAATTTGGCAAGATTTTATACCTTAGTGAAACAATATATTGCCTTACTCTTCTTCTGAGGGAAGGGCGATGAATTATCCGGATTGGGATTCAAAATTAATTAGCCCTTTATACCAATAAACATGAATAGAGTACAAGTAATTTTAACGCTCGATATGTAAAATCTTCCCAGTAATTTTCCTGAATTATTAAAGGAGGAGCAAGAGGTGGTGGCCACGTGGAAGGAGGAAGGATACATCGAACATTTGTTTTTGAGACAAGCTAGAAATGGAGCTGTCTTAATTTTCAAAGATCTCGAGGAGGAGCAGGTAAAAGCATTAATGGAAACGCTTCCTTTTTTCAAAATCAAAAAAAGTATTGAGTATTTAAATTTGATCCAACAATTTTGATTTGTGTGGCTTCTCCTTCATTTTCGTAAACCTCCTAAACCAAATTAGATATAAAGACATGATACCAAAAATCACTAAACTCTGTATTGTTCTCCTCATTCAATGCTGTACATGGAATGCTATTGCACAGGATGGGACTATTTATCCCCTGGAGGCTCCCAAAGAACCGAATGCCATTCCATTAGGCACTGGATCTGTGAAAGACCAGCCAGCTCCTGAAACTTGGTTTCGCCAGTGGGGCGACCCGATGGCAAGAAATATTTCAAAAGCGACCCTAACCCCGTTTTTACCCGAAAAAGGAAAGGCGACAGGCGCGGCGGTAATCGTGGCTCCGGGCGGGGGATACCGCTGGCTTTCGATGGGCAATGAGGGCTGGGAGGTCGCGGAGGCACTTGCCAAAAAAGGAATTGCAGCCTTTGTGTTAAAATATCGCTTATTCCCGACGGCTGAGAAATTGGACGATTTCACCGCCTGGATGAACCGTCCTCGCCCCGCGCCACAAAAAACGGATGACGCATCCAAGACGATTGCGCCGGCGCCGATGGCTCAAATGGATTTATCGAATCAATTAGCAGATGCAGAGGCCGCCTATGCGATGATTCTCAAAAACGCCGCGGAATGGGGTGTGGATACCAAACGAATTGGGATGATTGGCTTTTCTGCAGGGGCAGGATTGACGATGCATTCCACGCTAAATTCCAAAACGATGAAGTTGGCTTTTATTGGACCCATTTATGGCGGAATGGGGCCCGTGAAAGTGCCTGAAAACGCACCTCCGATGTTCAATGTAATTGCCTCAGATGATTTCTTATTTAATGCACAATTTGGCATCATTGATTCTTGGTTTAAAGCGGGACGGCCCGTGGAATTTCATTTATATCAAAACGGCGGGCATGGATTTGGCTTGGGGAATCCGAATCGAACGAGTAATCGCTGGTTCGAAGCATTCACTCATTGGTTAGATGTGAATAAATTTCTGGTAGCGAAATAAGTTGAAAAAGGCTCATCCTTTAGAAATCTTCGGTGGCCGAGCCTCAACAAAATCGTGGTACGAAATAAATTCGCCATGAGGTTTCAGGTCTTTTATTAATTGATTCAATCGTTCGAAAAGTGTGGACTCACATCCCTTTATCGTATAATTGGGTAAACCAAATCCCTGTATTTTAACAAATTCCCAAGGATGAAAATACAAACTCAAAAATCCTTCTCGTTTCAAGGAATAAAGCGCCAATTGCAGATATAACGCATAGGGGAAATTTTTAAAACTGAGCCAAAAAAGAGGAATTCGGCAAAAGGTACTGACAGAAACCGGCAGCCTCAATAAGCCTTCTTCCTTGTAAAGCTTCGTCGGTAAATGTAAGTTATTATATCTACCGGGTATCCACGTGGGGTGAATGGACGCATCATAGCCATACCCGGCGTTGATTATATCGGCAACAGGTACTTGCTTCATCCGCGGCATTCTTAGACCCCAAACTTCCTTCTGAATAATTTCGGACAATCGATCCCGTGAATTTTTTAAATCCTGCGTGGTATAAGAAGAATGATAAAAAGTATGAGAAGCTATCTCGTGGCGTTCAGACAAAAGCTTTATCATATCGGGATAATGATTCGCAAAATTGGCCGTTGTGAATAAGGTCGTTTGGATAGTAGCATCTGACAAAATGGGCATTAATCGATCTAAGCCTAATTTACCCACTTGCATTTGTTGTTCTGGGGAAATAGCAAAACCATACTCCAAAGGCATGTCAAATTCTTCTACATCAAAGCTTAGTAAAATTTTGGGAATCATAAATTTGATCCTTTGATAATATAGTGAGGCCTGTTTTTGCTTTGAGTAAATAATTTGCTCAGGTAAATTCCAATAATTCCTAGAATCATAAGATTTAACCCGCCAAAAAAAACAATGGTAGCGATGACGGAAGCCCAGCCAGGCACTTGTGTTCCTGTATAAAAAGCATGGATGATATAGGGGACTGATAATGTCGAAGAAAGCGAGAATATTAAACCAAGATAAGCGGCAAAATACAAAGGCTTCGTACTAAAAGAAGTAAATCCTTTTAAGCCAAAGCTGATCATTTTTTTGTAGGTATACTTTGTTTGGCCGCTAAGCCTTTGTTCGGGATGGTATTCCAAACTAATTTGTTTAAACCCTATCCATTTTATCAGGCCTCGATAAAACAAATCAAACTCATTAAACAATTTTAATTGCTCGATCGCCTTCCCACTAATTAATCTAAAATCAGCCGAACCCGGTTCTAATTTAATATCGGATAATTGATTTAGGAATTTATAAAACAAATTAGACGTCTTCCTTTTAATAAAACTAGCCGTTTCGTTGGCCACACGATTCGTTCGCACGATATCATAGCCTTGTTCATATTTATTTAAAAGCACGCTAATCAAATTGGGTGGATGTTGTAAATCGCAATCCATCATAATAATGACATCCGCAAAAGAAGCGTCTAATCCGGCTTTAATTGCATTTTGATGCCCAAAATTTCGTGAAAACTCGATATATTTTACCCTGGTATCTTGCTTCGCTAAGTCCTTAATGTAGTACAGCGTTTTATCTGTACTCCCATCGTCCACAAATAAAATAGTATACTGATAATTAGTAGAAGCTAAGGCAGACACAATCTCTTGATACATAGGAAGAATATTTCCTTCTTCATTATGTGCAGGTAAAATAATTTCAAGCTTGGTTTGCATGCGGCTCTTTTTTATCAAAGTTTGAGTAAATCAATTGAAAGCTAATAATCAGCCAAGCGGTCAAACACGGCAATGCTTTTAGTGAATATCTGATGACAAATTCTTTGCGTATATATCTAGGGAACAAATCCGTTGGCGAAAAAACGGTTAATAGTAAAACAAAGAAAAGTAAATAATACATCCATAGGCTAGGTTTTGGGGCGAATAAAACATACCAAATGGCAAAACCTACCACGGCAATGACATAGGTTGGGGATTCAGCCGAGGTACTAAAAATGACTACCCCGATTAACACTTGGGCCAAATAATTTAATTGAAAATGCGGCTCATCCCATTTTGAAAATCGAAATAAAGGCACAAGCATGAGGATGCCTGCTGGCAGGATAAAATAAAAATTAGATAAGTGATACCATCCACTAACTCTTTTCACAAAGCCCATGGCAGAAATATCAGTCATGCCGATATTTTGATAGGAAGACACATTTTCTATGTTTTTTTCAATCAACACTTGATACCAATCAACATATGATTGTAAGACAAATTCAGGACTTGAAATAAGCATAGGTAAACAAAAAAACACAATGGCCCAGACGATTAAATAGCTTATTAATTTTTTACGCGCTTGGCTAAATAAGATAAAAGGAATTCCCACAATGCCATATAATTTAACCAGGGTTCCTGCCACAATTAACATCGCGGCTAGCCCTAATTTATCTTCTTTAATAAAAACATAGATTAAAATAATCCAACTGCAAAGCATTGAATTAAATTGTAAATTTTGAATCGAGGTTAACATTTCTATTAAGCTAATTAATAGAATGATATTTTTAGCCCAATGGGAAAGGGGCAAGCGATGAACCGCAAAAAATAAAAACCAAACATTAAGTGTCGTCCATAAAGGGGCACCTATAAAATTGGGCAGCAGCGCAAAAGGGGCAATGATCAAACTAAAAAATGGCCCGTAATGATTTTTGTCGAAGTACTCCGAAGGATAATAATTATACAGATTTTGCTGATGAATTGTATGCCAAAAAACGTTTTTGAATATCAAATAATTATTGATGTGTGAATCCCCTTTACTTATCAATAACAATACCGCAACGAAAGGGATTAAGAACCATAAAATGGTGACGAAATTGGGATTTCTTTCAAAATGAAATATTTTTTTTGCTGATTTCCACATATCATTTCAAAAGGTAATTTTTAAAATCTAGGTTCTTATTCAGTAAAATTATCGCCTACAGATTATAAAAAAAGTTAAAAAAATTAATGTGAAACATAAATTAATTTAATGTCTCGCTGTGCGCCTTGATATTCCTTCGACCTGATGGGATTTTTAAATACTTGTTCTCCTTTTAAAAGAAAGTATGTACCAGACTGAAAAGGTTTTTATATACATTTGAGAAATTTATCCCTTCATGATTCATCGGCTTTTTTCTGAACCTTTAACGCTTCGTAAAAGTGTCGCGCTTGATTTAAGCGCCACGAATATGGAATTAAATCCATCCGTCTATGGAAATGTTTCGGCATTTGGCGAGTACATCGAGGGTAAAATAGGCGGAAAGATCGGCTTTGGCGGTTATTTGGAACACCGGCTGATCTATGAGACATACGAGAATTTCGCCACGGCCTCTGCAGATTTCAGGAATATTCACTTGGGCATGGATTTTTGGACAAAGGCAGGAAGCCCTGTTTTTACCCCCTTAGCTGGATTCGTGCACAGCTTTCAAGTGAATGAGGGGGCTGGTAATTATGGGCCAACGATTATTTTATATCATCCTGCTGAAAAAATCCATAGTTTATATGGACATGTATCGATGGCTGATATAGCACATCTTGAAGTCGGTGCATCGATTACCGCGGGTCACTTGCTATGTCATTTGGGGAAACCTACTGAAAATGGGGGATGGCCGCCACATCTTCATTTCCAATTGATCCACGATATGCAAGGGTTCAAAGGGGATTATCCCGGCGTTTGTTCTCAGCGCGATCTTCTGTTTTATGCCAATAACTGCCCGGATCCTACTGCTTTTTTACAAGCTAAATAATCTGTCAATGAATAGGTTCATTGAGTGCCTTGTTCAACATGAGGGTGAGCGATGTCCTCTAAATCTTAATAATTGTATTATTTGGCATTAGCTAATTGATGTATGGTATTTTGAACAAGGCCATCGATCGATTTCCCATGCTGGCCCATGAGTTGATATTTTATTTCCATCCCCCAAGTCGGCTTAATCGCAGGAATGGTCAAAAAGATCGATTTCAGATCAGGCGCTAATTCTGCTTTTTCCACCTGGATGGTTTTTTCATTATGATGTTTAGATCCATATTTTCTTGATCTTAACAGATCCCAAATCTTAACTTGATAATTAGTCAGATTAGAAACACTCGTAGAACTTAATGGGTTTGCAAAAACCAATTGAATCCCTTTGTTGGTCGCATGAATCTCCAAGGGCACATTGACCGGTTTATTGGTCGGTTTTATCCGATACAAACCACCCAATTGAGATTGCGTAGAACCCCAGGCCGATAAACCACACAGATACAATTGGCCATCTTGCGAATTAAATCTTCCCCGCATAATTCCGGTAGAGAATCTTGGCATGGGCAATTCTACAATTCCTCCTTGCAACTGGCCATTTACTTTTTCAAATGGGATTACAAAAACCTTTCCATATCCATAGGAAAAATTTAAGAGCTTCCCATGAAGGGATCCCCAAGCAGGGCTATCTACCCATAATAATTCCGATGGAGATTGATCTAATTCTCGATCCACCCAAACAAGCGGTTGCTCCATGCTTGCATTCGAACTATCTGGATGCGCATGGTAGCTGAACATATTTCCATAAAATCCTCCTTTATTGACCCAATTGATACGGTTCATCGGATTCCAATGCCCCTCTTGGTCTGTGACAATAAAACTGCCATCTGGATTTATGCAAACCCCATTTGCCGCCCTAAAACCCGTAGCCACAATCTCCGTTTGCAACCCGTCTTTGCTTACTTTAATTAAAGTTCCATGCTGGGGCACTAATGCCTCCCTGGCATGCCGAGCGCTTTTGGCATAATAGAAATTCCCCTCCTTATCCGTCTGCAGACCCATCGCAAATTCATGGAAATGATCTGTCACCTGATGGTCATTGTTGAAACTCTCATAAAAATCAGTTTCCCCATCCCCATTAAAATCGTTTAACCTAACCAGTTGGTCCCGACAAGTCACATAAATCACTTCGTCGATTACTTTAATTCCCAGTGGCTGAAATAATCCAGAAGCAATTCGTTGCCATACGAGTTTCCCCGTATTATTGGTAAAGCCCTCCACTTTCCAAACATCTCCATCCGTGGCACAAACCACTCCCTTGTTTTTATCTTGAAAGAAATCAATCCCACTTAATCTTAATTGGTTTCGCCAAATGGGATTAAAAGGCGGATTCAAAACATCTACTTGGAATGCCCCCTCATCAGTTCCGGCAATAATATCGGTGGTGATTTTTTCTGGATAACGTGATGACCCTCCCCGAGTTAACCCTTCTAATGAAATAGGATCTTGGCTTGTTTGCGCCCAAGAAACAAGGCCATTCACGGAGGACTTAGCCATAAATAATTTCACTTTTACGTCTGCCTGAGCAGAGACCTTCATCACAATAAAACCATCTTCCTCGGCTAAAACTGCGCCAGTCCCTTTTATGGCAACCGAAGTACCTCTAGGAGCCACGCGCATTTTTAATGGATTAAGCGATTTAGTCATATTTAGCGTCCGAGTAAATACAGGATTATTCTGCATCATTTCCATACCAAACATCTCCAATACATTTGAATTGCCAACCGTATAACGAATGATTTCCTGATCCCCATGCTGATATATTCCTTTGTAATGTGCCCATTCTTTAGGCAGCGGTCCAAAACGTCTTTTGTCGCGAGCCATGAAGCGAAAATCCTCAAAAGATCCTGTGAGCGGGTTAGCCCAACCAGGCCCCACCGGATTTGAAAAATGTAGATCCCCAACGGTTCTTGGTGATATATTATGCTTGCCATTGAATAATATAGCTTCCCAATCGATGAATCCCTCTCCCGTCCACGCACCCGCTACTCGGAGCACATCATGGTCAAACATCATCCAAGCTTTTCCAGCTGCCACGCCCCCTTTTCCTGGATCCAAACGTATCGCAATGCCCTTATAGGCAAAGTTTGCATGGCCAAAATTTTCATCGGGAAGTGGTGAAACCGAACCACCCGATCTTTGTCGGGGAGCTGCTCCCAAACCGACCAACTCATACGTATTGATTAAAAAATTGCCATAATCCATTTCGGCCCAAGGCTTATATACTTTAGGCATTGGTCCTGTTGACTCACCTTTCGGCAAATTACTCAAATATTTTTCATCCCATTTCGCCAGGGTAAGCGATGGATTTTTAGCAATGAAATTTTGTTGGATGTAATGAATGACATCGTATTTTTCAACCGGCGTTAAATGCATTTGGGGAGGCATAGAACCGAAGCCTTTGGTAATCGTTTGATATATGGCATAGGAATCATGGCCATATTTAAAAGGTTCTGCCCAAAATTTTCGAGCCGAAGGAATCGTTCCAGGTTCTACGGGCGTCCCGTGGCAACTTAAGCAATTGTTCTTATAAATAACCTCTCCTCGGGTCATCGACTCATCAAAGTGATCATCAATCGCCAGCATGAATCCTTTATGGTCCAGGTCCTTTTCATAGCTGGGTAAATCCAGATCAGAGAGGATAAATCGACCTTTTGCTTCCGTGGATTTTTGCTGAATGGGCGAACAAGCAGAAATCAAAATCAAGCACAAAAAATAAAAACTAGTCTGCTTTGGGTTCAACATGATAATCAAGATTTTTTAAATTCTTACAATATAAAAACCGGCACATCATTCTTTCCCCGTCAAGGTTAGAAAAATAAATTTTCGAAAACTAATTTAACAGGAATATCCTTGAAATCGAGGCTTAGTTGCTCCGTGATGTTTATCGCTGATAACAAAGATCCCTACATTGAATTGATTATTCATTTCTGTATTTAGATTTCCCCCCATCTTTACTTTCCATCACTTTTGCTCCGACATTCTTACCAATCGTAATGGTCTTATCATCTGCATCTAAATTAATGATGCCCGTATTGCCTTTAAAAAAATTACCCTCTACTAATACATCTTCCCCATTTTTTTCAAACTGAATGGCTGCCGCGGCCCCAGGACCTGTCTCAAATATATTGTCTTTTAAAATTACTGGGCCATATTTACCTTCTTTTTGATAGGTAGTGAAGTAAATTTCAGAATAACTTTCCCAAGTGCCTGTTTTAAAGGTTTTTCTTCCTTTCCATGGACCAGGATCACATTTTGTCGTATTATTTATAAAAATGTTTCCTTGCATGATCAGATTTTTGGGTTGGTTTATCCAACTGCCTCTTCCCCCATTTCTAAATGTATTTCCTATGACAGTTACATCTTCGTTTGAACGTTCGATACTCATGACTCTTGAGCCATTGGTTCCGTTTACCGTATTGCCTGTAATCGTTGAATTTTTAGAATATTCCGCCAAAAAGAATGCACCCATTCTCGCCCCTAAGATTTGATTATTAGAGAAAATGTTATTGTGGCAACTGTGTATATGCATCGCATCTCCTAAAGCACTTATTTTGCAACCTGTAATTCTAGTATTTTTGCATGCCACTAAATCAATACATCCTTTACCAGGACCTGAACCGATGGGTGCATAAAGTACATAAAAGGCATCTTGTAGGTTGTAGATTAAATTGGTTTGAGTAGCCGAAGAGCTCCCCTTGAAGGTTATGGGCTCCCCTTTGGGTTGATCACTTACTTGTATATACTGTGCAGTGGATGTCACAATAAAATATTGTTTCCCTTTTACTATATTTTCAGGTAGTTTATCACCAAAAAAACAAACAGCATCCTTAGGTAAATTAGAGCTACTGATTGAAATGGGGTTTAGTTTATTGTCGAACAAAATTTTATCATCCCCATCATTCATTTTCAAGTTCGATCTAATTAAATCATTCCTAAAATATTTTTTAGCCATCGCTAGATCGGCTGGCGTATATTCATCCGAAAAAACAATTATTTGCCATAGCAGTCCATAATCCCACATAAATTTACCTGAGTCAATAAATGTGCAATTCTCAACGGATACATTAGTTGCAAAATTTTCGACAGTCGGCAAATCATGAACCTTCTTAAAGCCCTCTATATTAACAATAGCGCCGGCAACTTTATTGGATGAAACATCCCTAAAAAGAATATGATCGGTTTTTCCTGATTCGCTCGTTGAAATAACAAAAATCCGTGTATTCACATTAGGCTCCCACGTATTTGGTGGATTGCGATGATCAAAACAATAACCTTCAAAATGACCTCCAAACCAAGTGAAGTTGGTTATATTTTCGCCTTTAAAAACGACAATACGTGCCTGATCACCCAAGGTTTTGGGTAAATGAAAATTGGCACCGTAAGCAAACACCGTAGTATTAGATGGTAGGCTAATCGAGCTTAAGCCTGATACATAATACTCCCCAGCTGGAATCGTTACCGTTCCTCCGCCGACCTTTGAAACCGCTTCAAAAAGTTTCTGAAATGCAGGCGTATCATCTGATTTCCCATTTGCGTTTGGTTTAAATTGCAATAAATTAAAGGAAGTCTTGGATGTAGATTGACTCATCACGTTTCCCGAAGAAACCAATAGAAAAGACCCCACTAAAAGGGTAAATAAACATCTTTTTTTCATGTTTTTTTGAATTAATTATTAAATCAAATTTCCAATATCGATCAAATACATTTGTCTTCCATTGCCTTCATGAGGTGAGTCAATGACCACTTTCTTACCATCTGGACTAAAGCGAGGATGCAAGTCACAGCGCCATTCCGCTGTATATTCGCTGGGTGAACGAAAATGACCTAAGTCGATTCGTTTATCGGTCGGAATATGATATAAATAGGGTGTCTGTAATCGATCCTTCCCAGCATAATTATCATTTAAAATCCAATCCATTTTGTTCCCTATAGGCAAATAGGTCTGATGTCCATTTGTTGGCATTTTTTCTTTCCCAATTCTTTTATATTTCCCTGTTTTATCTTCAATTTCATAAAATCCCATTTCTTCTCCTTCGGGTTTGGTATAAACGCATACCTGTTCATTATTCTTCCACACAAAGTGAGAACTGAAGCCTGAAGGGTCTATGCAATAGAGGTCTTTGCCATTTGAATCACATGTAAACATTCTTGTGACAAAACCTCCTATTGCCATTTTTTGACGCTCATCTTTTTTAGCCCTCCATCGGTTTAGGAACAGAAATCGCTTTGAATCTGGACTAACTAAGAGATGATTGAACCAATGCCACTGATCTTCAACTGACTGCCCTTTACTAGGAATTTTGGCTATATCGGCAATGGAAAAAAGCATTTTACTTTTTCCGGTTTTAAGATCTATTTTATATAAACCTATGTCTTTGGGCGTTTTCTCTTCTGCATATGGATCAGGAATGCCCGCATATCCATACCCTGGACGAAGATCTTGAATTCGTGAAAACTCGGTGCCAATAGCCCATTTCCCATTCGGGCTAATGGTATATATTGCTTTAGGCAGTGTCCTTGTACGTCCTGTTTTTATATTATAGATATGGCTGACAAATTGATTATCAATTCGGTCATTCCAAATGATTTCGGAATTTGATTTCGGAATCCATTGCAACATGCAACCTTGTTGCCATCCCCATGCATTACTTGTACCAATTTCAGTCCAACGATCCCCCTCTTGCAAGTCGATGATCCCAATTTTGATGATATCATCTGCTGTAGGTGAACGATGTTCAAAATCAACTTGCATGCCTAAAACATATCGACTTGTTGGGTCAAACTGCAGTTTATCATAATACCCAAACCAATGAAATTTTGAGCCTTTTGTGATTTTACGTACGGGCGCTAGCATGGATTGCGGCGGTGCACCATGATTTGAATTTGCTCCAAAAACAAAGGGCGATATCGAAGTGATTTTTAGAAAATTACGTCGGTTAATTTTTAATTGGTCTGCCTTCATTTATTATACTAATTGCTTTATTTTTAATTTAACTTAAGTCGATGCGAGCCTAAGGGATTCCCTTTAATTTTTCTCAAAATTCTAAACGTTGCTTATCTTTCAACAATACATTTTGCAATTTATCATAAGGTAATTTTTGAGGTGAGACTTTGTTTTTGATTGCCAAAACCGCTGCAGTTGCTGCCGATTGACCTAAAATCATAAAAACGGGCTCCATGCGAATTGATCCATAAGCAATATGCGAACTAGACAAACAAACAGGTACTAAAAGATTTTTACATTCGCTTTCTTTGGGTAAGATTGACCCATAGGCAATCGAATACGGTTTATCAGGATGTGCACCAATATCGCCTTCATTTTGCACAAAACCATCTGATTTTACATAACGCTGCGCATTGTGAGCATCTAAAGCATAGGAACCCATCCCAACGGGATTAGGCACTTTAGTTTTGCCTAATGCATCTGCTTCTTTCATGACAAATTCACCAATCATTCGGCGAGCTTCACGAATATATAATTGATGTGGCCAATTGCCATTGTCTTTAAATTCATCCTTTGCTAAACCCCATTGTTGCATTTTTTCATGTACATCGGCAGGTACCCGCGGATCATTTTGCAAGAAATACAACAAGCCTTTTTGATATAATTCATGTTCTTTAATGATTTCTTGGCGACGGGAATACGTAGCATCGGGGTAATCATAATTTTTTCCAATATAATCGCTACTAAAGGGTCCATGATTATTGGTATCCGTTTTCCTATTGGGAATTGGGTCAAATTTTTCAAACGTTTCTCTCCAACCAGATGCAAAAACCCTTGCATATAATTCGTAGCGATCTGGGTTATAGCCTATTGGTTTGGCAAATGGAATACGGTTTTCAGGATGATTACTCAAGCACATTCTAAAACAATAGGCTTGGATTTTGTGATCGCCTGAGCCATAAGCACCTGCTGGCTTGTCTGAAACTTCTGGTAAAAGTCCGCTTTGAGGATCATTTTCGATTTTGTAAGGGCTAATCTTGGTTTTAAAATAATGTCCGTGTTGAAAAACTTCTGTCTGAACTCCATTCCATTTTTCTCCATAAACGTTATTTGCTTCACGCCCAACGTGGTATTTTACCCCTGCCAAGGCCATAAGATCGCCTTCATAAGTAGCATCAATAAACATTTTACCTTGATAAACATGACCACTCAATGTGACAAAAGAACTAATACTTCCTGATTCTTTCACAATCCCTTTTGAAGAACGATCAAGCCATTCGTCGCGATAAATTGTTAAATTGTTTTCTTTAGCAAAATCTTCAAATACCTGCTCGGCCGCATGAGGTTCAAAAATCCACATCGTGCGATTTGTGCCATCAATGGCAGGTGTTCCTTGTCCTTGATTTCCATATTCGTCTTTTTTCTGCCATTTCCACGATTCTGCTTTCTGATAATGTTTATATAATCTTTGATAAAATTCACGTGAAAGACCGCCTATTACTTCTTTGTTTCCTGTGTCAGTAAAACCTAATCCACCAGAAGTCAGTCCGCCTAAATGTTTATCCGGCGAAACGATAATGACAGATTTCCCCATTTTTTTAACTTGTACGGCTGCAATGACCGCTGCCGAAGTACCTCCGTAAATAATCACATCGGCTTGCCGAGGAGCCTTTTTACTATTCCTAAAACTTGACAGGAAAATAAGCGCTCCTAAAAGCATGAAAATCACTGATGATTTTTTCATTTTGATTAACGTTTATGAATTTATTAATTTATTAAGATACGCGGGATAATTTGCTCCATTGGGTATTCCGTCGCCAATAGTGATGCTATCACCAAAACAAACTATTTTTTTGGTGGGAATTTTTTGATGAACAATTTCTTGATAAACACTTGTTCCGATAAGTCGGTAGCCATCCGGTGTAGGATGTACTCCATCTTTGGTTTGACTATTGACTTCGTTTTTAATTAAACTGCTGGCCTCTACACCTACATTCCCAACTTTTTCAAAGAGGTGATGTACATCTAAAAAGTAAAGCTTGTATTCAAGAGCTAAGTTTTTGATCAATTCATTCATTTGGACTTTTCTTCGTGTATGTCCTTCGGGTTGATAGAATTCAGGATTATGGCGAGTCATTAGATAAGGTTCATAAACAGGCAAAATGTTCATTAATAAAATTTTAGACTTCTTATTTAAAATCATGCGAATGATTTTACGCATATTTTGTTCGAATTCTAAAATTGGAATATACTTTCTACTATTCATATCATTCGTACCTACCATCAGAATAGTCAGGTTAGGTTTATGCTTCAAACAATCTTCTTCGATTCTCGCCAATAAATCAACGGTATTGTTCCCCCCAACACCCGAATTAATGATTTCAGAAGGTTGATTTTCTGTTTGAAAATTTGCTCCAAAAACAAAGGGCGATATCGAGGTGATTTTTAGAAAATTACGTCGGTTAATTCCTGTTTGGCATTGTTTCATTTTTTTAAATCTAAATAGTTCCCATTTATTTTTTGAGTCCATTTAAGTCAGAATCGATGATTAAATCACCTTTGCCAGCATACACATTTACTGAGAAGTTTTCTCCTAACTAGATATTATTAGTGGTTTTCAGATAATCATTCATAGCCTTATTCCTGACAAATAAGACCTTGGATGATCACCAAATAAATTTAATATCTTTTACTTTGATTTGCTCTTTTTTATCCTTTGATTCTTTTTTTGCAAAAACAAAATAGACATCATGCACCTCATTAATTGGGCCCAAAGCCGCATGAACCCTTTCCCCTTTCCTGTTTAAATAATAACTTTCAGACAAAATATTTGACGTTTGGCCTATTAATTTACCCGTTGGAGAATCAATCCGGATTTCAATGTTCCATCCTGAATGGTTGCTTGAACTTGAAATTGATGAAGCAGCAAACTCAACCTGTTTTATACCCGTTAAGTCAATTTGGTTAAGCCCCAAATAGGAACCAGAAGCGGTGGCTGTAACATCTGATTTGTCCAAGAAAATTTGCCGATTAAATTCAACGCCCTTGTATTGATCGACCCGCGATATAGGAACTAAAGAATTTCGTAAAATTATTTTATCTTCTGAAGTTTGTGCAGAAGCTAGTTTAGTTCCCCTATCCGTATAAGCCGCTCTAAAGACAAAGAAACCTTTATCGCTTTCCCCCTCAGGAACATCTGTTTTATAGGCTCCGACCAATGGCAAGGATTTATCCCAAATTTGTTGTTCACCAAGAGTTAAAATATACTTTACAATGGTATTTGCATCCGTTTCTGACAGCGCGGGATGGGCTGGCATCATAAAATCTCCCCAGGAGCCATTGCCACCAGCAATGATTTTTTTTGCTAATCGATTTTGTGCACTAACATCTCCATTATATCTTTTTGCTATTTCTGTATATGCAGGTCCTATTGATTTTAATACAACAGAATGACATGACTGACAATCACTTTTATTTATTAGTTGATTCGCCAATACGGACTTCATGGGTACATGACTATCCCATCGCATTTGTTGAATTTCAGAAAGATTAAATCCTTCTGGATAATCAATACTCACTAATACTTGGGAAGGATTAATTGTATTTTCACGAAGACTTCCATCTTCCTTATCGCTAACATGTATGGCGTAGTTAATCGTTTTGCCCGGGAAATAGAAACTTTTGTTTGCCCCTTTAAAATCAAATTTGATCTCAGGAGGTTCGTTTCCTGCGACTATTTCCATATACTTACTGTTTTTTGCCCCATGTGCATCCCTTACTTGTAGCGCAACTTTATAAATACCTGGCTTTGTAAATGTCACCGTTGGATTAGCCTGATTAAAAGCTTGTATTTCTTTGCCTTGGGAAGTTATTTTCCATTCATACCTAATGGGGTCCAAATCATCATCTTTAGATCCATTGGCAGATAACTGAACTTGTAGCGGAACTGCCCCAGCGGTTTTGTTTGCAGATACCTGAACAATGGGCGCACGATTCCCCCTATTATATTCGATTCTAACTAGTTGGGCTTCAGGACTACCTTTAAAAACATTTATGCCATATTCTAGCACATACAAGTCGCCATTCGGGCCAAAGTCCATGTCGATATCTCCATATTGTTTTACCTCGGGCAAGAACCGTTCCATGGAGGCGTAGTTCCCCTTTTCATCCATGGTGACCACCATAATCCAGCCTCGAACCCAGTCCGTTATAAACCATTTTCCTTCGTAGTAGCGAGGAAAAGGCCGCTTGGGGTTTTTGAAATTAGCGCGTCGGTAAATGGGTCCGCCAACGGCACTCATACCTCCACTACCTAATTTGGGGAATGTATCAGAAACAGCATAGGGATACCAGATGAACGCTGGCTGTGCTGGTGGTAGATTAACCAAGCCGGTATTATTTGGTGAATGATTGACAGGATGATTTGCATCAAACTTATCCCCTGATTTTCCAGACGCAAAGTCATAGCGTCGATACGCTTTATTATCCCCAACAAAATAAGGATATCCAAAATTTCCCGCTTTCCTGGCCTGGTTAAATTCATCGTAGGCTCTGGGACCTCGTTCCTCAACATCGGTGGCGCCATTCGGACCCACTTCGCCCCAGTATAGCCAACCGGTTTTGCTATCTACACTGAGTCGCCATGGGTTTCTAACTCCCATGACATAAATTTCAGGACGGGTTTCAGGGGCACCCACTGCGAAAAGATTTCCCTCTGGAATCGTATACGTACCATTGGGTTCTGGATGAATGCGAATAATTTTTCCCCGAAGATCATTCGTATTGCCGGATGATTTTTGAGCATCGGCACTACTATGTCCAGGGCGTTCATCAATCGTCGAAAATCCCCCACTTGTTTGTCCATTTTCACCGGTAGCAAGAAGAAGATTTCCCTTCGTTTCAAATGCCATTCCTCCGCCCACATGACAACAAACAGAAGGATCAACAGGAATTTCCAGCAATATTTTTTCTGATTCCCTATTTATCATGCTACCATTCCATTCAAAGCGGGATAACACATTTCTTGGCGGGCCCTTTAGCGGGGAATAATACAAATAGATCCAATGGTTTTGTGTGAAGTTTGGGTCTAATAAGACCCCCTGGATGCCATCTTCAGATTCGTTTGTCCCGCCAGCGCTAATCCCATCAAAGGTATGCCGCACGGGAATTTCGGCAATTATATGAACCTGTTTAGTCATCGGGTCAAAAACTTTGAGTCTCCCTTTTCTCTCGGCAAAAAGTACCCGACCATCTTGTAAAATCTCCATTTGCATGGGCTCATCTAGATTCTTGGCCAACACCACTTTGGTAAATCTATTCGCCTCCGGCTTTTTCAGGTCATCTGGTAAATGAGTCTCAAATTGAGCAGCATCTTTTATGCCTGCGCGCTGACAAATCCCTAAATTTAATTGGGTAAAAAAAGTAATTAAAATGAAAGTAATTCTAGATTTCATGTTGGTCAAATTGAATTCATTTCCAGGATAATCGGGCGACATTTATCCCCCTATTAGGATATTGAGCGCTCGAGATATACCACTGTTTATCCTCTCCTTGAAATATTTCAGGTGCATGAGTAACTAGCTCTGTAAGTAATGGGCTCCCATGAAAATCAAGGGGGTTTTCAGAGCAATATACAAATGAACGCTCATCATATCCGTTTCCATTTTTGTTTGCGGTGTCCCAAAGGCACCAAAAAAGATAAAATTTACCCTCATATGGGATAATTGTGGGTGACTCGCATTGGAATGACTCAAGTGCCCCTTTGTAAATTTCTACCGGTTCTGACCAGCTCTTCAAGTCTTTGGATGTGGACGCCTTAACGACGTTCCCGGAGCAATAAACTAAATAGTAGGTGTCCTTCCAGCGCATTAAGCTTGGATCGCGGCCATACTTTTCATTGATCTGAATAGGGCCTTGCGGCTTCCAGTCATATAAATCCTTTGAAATGGCCATTCGGAAAGGGATAGGTCCATAGATCATTTTGAAAAGTTCATTTTGTTTGACAATCGTGGGGGCATGGTTGGAATTACTCTCTCCGGTACGCTGGATTGGAGTAAGCACTTTGGGTTTGTCAATCCATGAATTCTGCTTAAATGAGCTTCCAAATGTTTTTGCGTCAGACACCGCATGGAAAGAGGCAAATTCACCCTGATGTCGGGACTGACCAGGAGCTGATGCCGGGTGTGTGATCCCGAAGGCATGCCATCGTTTATCTGGCCCTTTTATAAAACAATGATCATTCGGTTGCCATAGAGGATAAAGTTCTCCCGCCTTTAAATCTTTTGTGTCAGGACCTGTGAAAACATCCCCTTGAGGATCATAGATGTGGACATAATCACCATCGATAACGGGGACCAAACATTTTTTTTGCTGGCTAGCCTTTTCCATGGATTGGACTTTTGACACAAGGGCCAATGGGTTAATGAAAATAAGGATGATAGAGATTCGTTCAATTAATTTGACTGATTGTCTCATTTTATGTTTCATCAATTTGAAGGTTTTCATCGTATTTTAGGTCCATTATTAGCCAAATTAATTCTTCTATTTTCACCCGATAAATGGTTATCATTTCGAAATTAAAAGACTACTTTAATATCGAATAAAATTGTAATTCTTGATTATTTCTGGCTATGATTAACTTTTTATTTTTACCCTTAAAATGTATGGGAATGATTGATTTTGCATCTCCCAGTATCCATAATCCAGATTTATTGGATGGGATATTTTTAAAATGACCTTTCCCAATATTCAACAGCACCGTGCCATAGGATGCATCGTATTGGCCTGAGAAAGATTCAATTCCGTAATCGTTGCCTACCGTAATAAGGTCTTCAAGGCCGTCTGCATTGAGGTCTATGACCAAAATATCATTGACAGGAGCCCACTGGGCTTCTTGTGGAAGAGCTACCGAAGTGAATTTAAAATTGCCTTGGTTTATCAAAACCAAACTTTGAGCGTTTGCGGCTTTTCTCAGCATCGAATTTTTAATATCACTTTCCGACAATATATCAGTGAGTCTGGCATTTGAAAAAGCGGAGAATGTTTGGAATTTTTTACGAAGTGACGGCATTTGTCTGCGTAAATCATCAAAAGCATGAACAGGATATTCTACTCCGTCCCAATAATTTGCTGCAATAGCGTCCCAGGTTGAATTATTATCAAAATCTCCACCGTAAACCTTAAAAGGATTTTCTTGTGAAACTTTGACTGAGATATTGGTTCCTAAATTTCCTAAAATCAAATCTAAATCTCCGTCTTTGTCTATATCATGGGCTTTCACACATCGCCAAAAACCAGACGTTTTTTTCCCAAAATCGCTTTTTTGGAGTTTCCCATTTATGTTTTTAAAGATTGAAATTTCCATTAATTCCCCTACAATTACGAGATCTTCCCAAGTATCATTATCCAAATCAGCCCAGATAGCATCTGTAACCATTCCTATTTCTCGTAATTCAGGACAAATAGTAGCCGTAATATCAACGAAACGGCCATTTTTGCCCGTAAGCAACCTGTTAATTCCCGATTTGGGGTATTGGGTGGGAATACCCCGGCCTCCTCTAAATATATCTTGATTACCGTCTTTATCAAAGTCGGCAATTGCCACCACCGAGCCGGTATTTCTGATTTCGGGAAGTGTTAAGGATAATTTAAAATTACCTTTGCCATCGTTTGTATAAAGTCTATCTTGATAGAACGCTGATCCGTCAAAATATTCATTCGAACCACTGACAATGTATAGGTCGAGATCTTTATCGTTATCACAATCAAATAATTGTACATCTGTATCTTCTTCGTCTTTGGTTTTTACAGAATTGAGAAGTGGTTTTTTTTCGAATTCTCCATTGGATTTTTGTATAAAAAATACGCCGATTTGATTGTATGCGCCACCCACAAAAAAATCATCTAAGCCATCTCCGTTGACGTCACCTTTGGTAAGTATTGGTCCCTCTTGAGAAAATTTGTGCGGCAATAAGGGTTCAGTTGAAAAATCTGTAAATGGAATTTCGTTGTGTTTATAATTGTTTTTGTAAAAAAGTTCTGAGAACAAATATTCATTTTTAAGTGGGATTTTATTTGCCTCCTGGGACTCCGAAAGGTTGATTGTCAAATGTTGATTTATTTTAGGGTTCTTTACCGAAATCTTCCTACTACCTAAATTAACAATGACAGAGTCGATTTTGCTAGCCTGCCCTAATCCAAAATGCAGTATATTGGTGCTTGAGGATTGAAAGCCTCTCGTGCTATTTTGGTATAAAACTTGCGTTGTGTGGTTGCTATAAAGTTCAACTCGAGCTCCAACGGCGAGTTGATTTTGGTCTAAGCCATTGATTTTTACAGACAAATAGTTATTCAAAGATTGATTTTGATAAATATAAGCCATCTGATTCATGTTGTTCACGACTATATCGAGGTCGCCGTCATTATCGAGATCGGCATATGCCGCACCATTAGATAATGAGGGTTCGTTTTCAAGCCAAAAATTGCTCATATCTTCAAACGTATTGTCACCGTTATTTTTAAAAAAAACATTTTTTTTCAAAATAGAAGGCATTTTTTTGGCATTTTCCTTCATGTAACTTTTAACATTTTGTCCTTGATTTTTTTCAGCAAAAGCAATGTTACCTGTTATAAAATCTAAATCGGTAATATCTCTCAGGTAGCCGTTACTAATAAATATATCTTTTTTACCATCATTATCGAAATCGGCAATGAGCGGTGACCAGCTCCAATCCGTATGATGAATGTCGGCAAATTGCCCAATTTCTGAAAATCGCGGAATACCACTATTGGGATTATTTAAACCATAATTTCCTTGATTAAGAAAAAGCATATTTCTCATAAATTGTGGATGGAAACCTAAGGATTTACTTTTTTCAAAATAATAGTTATTGGATGGATTTGCCATTTTTTTGAGTGCCGAATAATCGGAGGGCATCATGTCAACGGTTAATAAATCGATCAAACCATCGTTATTGATATCGGCAGCATCTGAACCCATTGTAAATTGTCCGTGATGGGCCATGGATTGATTCGCTGTTTGCGAAAATGTTCCATTTTTATTATTGAGATATAAAAGGTCATTGGCTAAAAAATCATTCCCAACAAAAATATCTTCCCATCCGTCGTTATTAAAATCAGCAATGGACAAACCCAAACTCATTCCCTGGTGAAAAATTCCAGCTTGCTTTGAAATGTCTTTAAAGGTATTGTTTCCCAGATTTTCGTAGAGTTTATCCCCTGAAGCCATATGGTCATTTTCCGATGTTTCCTTTAATTCCATTGGATTTTTTGTGCTGTTTTCACTGGTTATGATAAACACATCTAGATCGTTATCATGATCAAAATCAAAAAATGCGGCTTGAGTCGAAAAACTCGTATCGGCAAGGTTATATGCCTTTGCTTGTTCCAAAAATTGATTATTCCCTTGATTAATGTATAATTGATTTTCTCTGGATTTTGCTCCATGAACTCCGGATTTACAAACATATATATCTAGCTTTCCGTCTGCATTCACGTCAGCCATTGTTACGCCAGTACTCCAGCCTCCTTGTTTAATATGGGCGGATTGAGTTATATCTTCAAACTTTATTTGACCATTTTTTTCTGTTTTATTTAGGAATAACTTATCGCCTGTTTGATTTCCAGAAAAATATAGGTCAGGTAAACCGTCGCTATTTATGTCCCCCACAGCTACTCCTCCACCATTGTAGGTATATGAAAATTCGGTAAAATTTTCACTTTCATTTTCTACTATTTGATTGATAAAATTTAGACCTGATTCAGATGCTGGAATTTTAACAAAAAGATGTTTTTTTTGCTCGCAAGCGGCAAGAAATATAACAAGTATTAACCCGGTAAATTGAAATTTCATTTTTGACATATTTGTATCTTTCGAGGAAAAGGGGAGCCGCAATGGAAAAAGAATTGCATTTATGGCTTGTTTATATCTCGTTTTGCTAAGAGTGTTGTATCATGTATCCCTGAGGTTTTAATTTGACTCGTTTATTTTATCATTCAATGGTTTTGCCTATAATTTCCAATACATTCGCTTATTGTCAGTGGTCGATTGTAAAATCGAAATGCCTTCACACGATTTTTTGCACTTAATCCACCGCCCCTCGCTATGTCACCTATCTTTATCTTATTCGTACCTATCGCATCCATGGTATTGTCTAATTGTCCCCATCCGAATACCCGCTCTTTGCCTCCGTCGTTGAACTTACCATTGATTACATAACTGATAACTTTTGAACGATAATCTACGATAAGAGAAATTTCGGTTGGCCCAATTTTTTTAACCACCCCAGTATCCGATGTCCATGATGACGTTTTCACCCCATCAGTCATCGTAAATTTAACGGCGTTATGTGCAGACATTTCAAGCCAAAAACCTTTATCTGCATCCCTGTTTTCAAATATCATTGTCCCTTCTTTTAGCATTTTTATCGTAGCAAGCATATTGACAGTGAAGCCTTCTCCTTTCGAAGGCTCTTGAATGGAAGGGAGTTTAAATTCCTTGTTTATCAAATTATCTCCCGTCACATGTATGGCTAAACCTTTAGTTGATATCCTACGTATATAGAACTGATTCCATAAGTTATTAAAAAAATCAGAATCAATCTCATGACTCAGCGCTTGCACTTTATTGGTCTCGGTAATCCAATACCTCCCGTCTTGTTCGATAAGGTCAGGATAGCTCATTCTTTCCTTTGACAGGCTGGCTGTATAAAATAAAATATCCGGTTGACTCCATATAATTTTTCCATTCTTCTCGATCCCGCCACTTATCCAAGCTGGATTGCGATTCTCATAATCAGTACCGCCATTTACATGATGCCAAAAAAGGTATTTCCCGTTTTTTGTTTTGAAAATGCGTGGACAGGCCCTTGGGTGTTTAATGGGTTCTCCCGTGTAATAGGTAGGAATTTGTGGTGTGGTCCATGTTTTACCTCCATCGTAAGAATATGATTCGGCAGGGTGTCCCATGCCCGTGCGATACATGCAGTATAAGGTCCCATGGCTAAGCTCTACGATATTTTGCTCTTCTTGTACTGAACCAAAATCAGGGTTACGTAAACCTTGATCCCCTTCAGGCAAGTTATTCCATTGAAGTTTTTCAGGGTCACGCTCAATATTGATATTGTCACATCGCATAAACCAACCTTCCCCTTCCTCCTGCAAATATTTCCCTAGTTTGGTAAAGGCTAGCATCATTCCTTGCTGACCTACATGAATTGGTTTCCCTATTCCCCATAGAATTTGCACCTTGCCGGCCCAATCATTTTTACGGTCGACCAACGTGGTTCTTATGGGTAATCGATACCGTTTAGACCAAGTTGCACCCTGGTCATCCGAATATTTAAAACAATACCATCCGAGCATATCTTCTCTGATATTCTCAATAGAATTCAAACGATGTATTTTATCGCCATTGTAATCATAGAATACATATACACGCCCAAAACGGGTCTTATAGGGCATCGCCCAGGATGCAGATTCTGCTGAAGGCTCTTCAATCGTAATCGGTTTTGACCAAGTAATTCCTTTGTCATTGGATACAGAGGAAACGATATGTTGTCCTCCAGAACCTTCCGCACCTGCTCCTGTTGTGAATACACAGAGCCACTCCTTTGTATTTAAAACGACTACATAGGGCTGATCAATATACCCATTCCGATAAATTGATTTGCCATTCAATCGATCACGAAAGTCGTAGGACTTGGATTGAGAGAAGGTAAAAGACCCGATCATCAAAAAGCAATACAGTAGAATAAATCTTTTCATCTAGGTTTCATGCTGAGTTGAGTGTAGCATTAACTTCTTTATTAATAAAACACATCCCGTTTTTAATCCATGCGACACTAAAGCGCAAATGATGGATTGATTTTCATACGCCTGAATTGACTCATCCAATTTTCTTACATGGATTTAACAGGTTCAGTTTTGATCCGGTTTTAGATATGTCTTAAAATCAAATGTCGGCTCAAACCAATTAAGTTTTAGAGCCGACATTCAATTCATCACCACCAATAATTTGATGGTTATTTAGGGTATTGTGTCAAATTTGGCATTACACCCAATTCAGCTTGGGGCACAGGGAAAAATTCATTTCTACCTTTAACAAAACCTTTTGACTTCAATACGGTCTCTGCAAGTCCCCACCGAGCCAGGTCAAAGAAACGATGTCCCTCAAACATAAGCTCTAAGCGTCTTTCTTGACGAATAATTGTCCGTAAAGCTGTTTGATTAGTTTCAGTTATAGGGTCCAGTTTTGCTCTTTCTCTAACTTGATTAAGCGGAACTAGGGCTTCAGAACCTTTACCTACTTCGTTTAATGCTTCGGCTTGATTGAGTAGAACTTCGGCATATCGAATGATATGATTATTTACATCAAAAGAATTAGCATTATTCATGTCCTTGCCTTCAGGTAAAAATTTACGAACGTTGGCATTGTTAAAATGTGTAGGACGCATAGGTGCACTAGGGAAGGGTTTTGGGCCCTTGCCATCTACATCGATTGAATCGGCAGGTACAGCGCCAACCACTAAAATTGACTTTCGGCGTTGGTCACCCTTAGGAAATATGGTGACCGTTTCTTTACTTGGCGTGTACCAGTTTGCCCAACCAATAACAGGGCTCCACATACATGCTATCGAGTTTTTACTATCTGCTGCAAAATAAGCGGGGGCAAATGTGACCGATTGGAACTCCATTAAAGATTCTACGCTATTTTCATTTTTGCCGTTGAACAAGGAAATAAAATCGGGAACTAATTTGTATCTACCTAAATCAACAACTTGTTTTGATGCATCGGCAGCTTGTTGCCATTTATTTTGGTATAAATACATACGTCCCAAAATACCTAATGCAGCACCTTTTGTTACCCGACCTATTGGATTACTATTGGCTAAAGGCAAGTTCGGAATAGCAGCATTCAAGTCAGCTTCGATTTGTTTGTATACATCTGCTATCGGTGAACGTGAGAGTTTACGATATTCGCTTTGTGTCAAAACTTTAGTCACTAAAGGCACATCTCCAAAAGTAATAACCAAATTCCAATAATAAAGGGCTCGTAAAAAAGTTGCTTCGGCTAAATACTGTTTTTTCAAGTTTTCATCCATGACAATTGTAGGTACTTTTTGTAAATAGGTATTTGCTCTAAAAATACCCGCATAACAATCGTACCAACGTGTCGAAATAAAGGGGTTCTCAGGCAACCAACGGTAATCACTTACGGCTTTGAATTGAAATCCATAGTCACCATTATCACCCGTTTGCTCTTCAATATTATCAGATGAACATTCGCCTAAAACGACAAATGCTTCTCGATAAACCCCTTTCCTACTGATGGGATCATACACACCAGTTAAAGCTTGCTCAGCGTCTTTGACAGTTTTATAAAAATTGTCTTCAACGATGCCATTGGTAAATTCTTTGGTTACAAATTCTTCATTGCAACTAACAAGAGAAAAAATACCCATTAAAAAAATAAAATATTTAATATTTTTCATATTCATATTATTTTAGGAAATAATTAAATTAAAATGCGCATTTGAGGCCTACAGTTAAAGTACGTGGCTGTGGATATAAATCTTGATAAATACCTGCTATCGCACTGTTGTTATCATCAAGGCCAACTTCTGGGTCAATGCCCTTAAAATTGGTGATCACAAATGCGTTTTGAACTGCTACATAGAGTTGTAAACTCTGAACCGCTTTTACAGGCAAGGTGTAGCCAAGTTGAATGTTTTTAAGCCGTATAAAAGAGCCGTCCTCTACGTAATGTGACGCTAAACGTGTATTTGAATTTGGGTCTGTTACGATTGGGCGAGGTATTGAGTTGCTAGTTCCTTCCCCTTTCCAAGCATTGACAACCGTTGAAGACTTACTAAATGCCCTACCTGACGATTCTAATATAGATCGTGCTATATTGAATATATCATTACCCTGTACACCAAAGAATTGATAACTTAGATCGAATTTTTTATAGCTGAAATTACCCCCAATACCAAACGTAAACTTTGGCGTTGGATTGCCAATAATTGTTTTATCAGCATCATTAATTCGACCATCTCCATTCAAATCTTTGTATTTGAAATCCCCTGGCGCTGTTCCTGCTACTTGATAGAACGTTGCCGGATTGCCATCAACGGCATTGGCAGCATCTACTTGAGCTTTTGTTTGAAAAATCCCTTCAGAGACTAATCCAAAAAATACACCGAGAGGTTGACCAACTCTAATCAAAGTAGAACCGCCCGAACCCGAATAAACAAATGGGAAAATAGCGCCTCTATCACCTAATGAAACCACTTTGTTGTCAAAGGTGGTCAAGTTGGCATTTACATTGTATTTAAAATCGCCAGTTGATTTACGATAATCTAAAGAAAATTCAAGCCCTTTGTTATTAAATTCCCCTGTATTAGCCGTTATGGTTCTCAAACCCGATACACCTGGCAAATCAAGCGTAAGCAACATGTCTGTACGGGTACGGTCGAAATATTCAGCAGAGAAACTCAAAGCACCGTTAAATAAACTTCCTTCTAAACCCCCATTGAACTCTGTAACTGTTTCCCATTTTACATCCGGGTTTGCCAAATCGCCCAATGCAGCTCCCAGTGAAGTGATAGCGCTTTGGTTACCAAAACCATAGTTATAGCCCGATTGTACCCTTGCTAAATACCGGAAATTACCGATGGCATCAGAACCTACTTGTCCCCATCCTCCCCTTAATTTCAAGAAGCTGATCACAGGCAATTCATCTTTAATGAAACTTTCTTCCGACAATACCCATCCCGCTGAAACGGAAGGGAAGACTCCATATTTAAAATTTGGACCAAACTTCGACGAACCGTCACGGCGCACATTTAAAGTCAACAAGTATTTGTTGTCATAATCGTAACCAACGCGGCCGAAAACAGAGGCTAAAGATTCCTGTGACGAGTTTGTATTTGTACTAATTGATTTCATACTACCACTGGCTATTTCAGTAAAAGCATCCGTATCATAAGTACCCGATTGGTTATTTGACCTAAAACTAAGGTCTAAGGCAGTTGTACCAATTAATGTATTAAAATTATGCTTGCCAAAGCTCCTCGTATAAACCAACGTGTTTTCTAAAATCCATTGACGAGAAAGTGAATTACTGACAGAAATATTGGATAAGCCTGCCGAGTTAAGTAATCCGTATGACCAACTTGGGTCAAAACGATTATCGGCACTAAAGCCAAAATTTGAGGAAAGACTTGTTTTCAGCGTCAAATTCTTGATGGGTTGATATTCGACATAAACATTACCAATAATATCATAAGATTCAGGCACCACTTTTGGGCGAAGAGCGCCTGCTACTACATTCCCTTGTCTTTCTAATCGAATATCGGTAGGGCCGCCAAAGGTTCCATCTGAATTATAAACGGGTATCGTAGGCAATGCTTGATACAAACCTGTAAAGGCACCATGAATAAAAACCCTATTTCCTGTTCCATTATTTCTTGCGCTCACACGAGAAATCATTAAACTATTTCCGACCTTTAATTTATCTGTTATTTGATTGTCAGTATTAATTCGAAGCGACATACGCTCAAAATATGTTGCGAGCATCATACCGTCATTTTTGAAATAATTGCCTGAAATAAAATATTTGTTTTTAGCCGTACCCCCCGATATAGAAAGTTGATGGTCAGTCATAAAACCTTGTTTCACGCCTGCTGCCATCCAATCTGTTCCAGCACCCAACGATTGTGGGTCAGGGAAAGGAGCTGCTTGATTCGCTGCTCTAAAAGCAGCATTCATATTTTCAGCGAATTGCGATGCATTCAGCGGTTTTGGTAACGCACTTGTAGGATTTTGAAAACCTACATAGGTAGAGTAATTGATTTGCGCTTTTCCAGTGCTACCTCTTTTTGTTGTAATAAGTACAACACCATTAGCTGCTCTAGCACCATAAATAGCCGTTGAAGCCGCATCTTTCAATACATCAATGCTTTCAATATCATTCGGATTTATTGTTGCTAAAGGATTTGAATTTTCATTATTTCCTGGGTCTCTTTGTATCCCATCAATGATATAAAGTGGGTTTGAGTTATTAATTGCACCTACGCCTCGAATACGTACAGAAATACCTCCACCTGGCTGACCACCATTTGTTGAAACATACACACCAGGGCTTTTCCCTTGTAGTGCATTGTCAAAACTCGGCGATTGGACTTTAGTTAAATCAGCGGCTTTGATTGTGGAAATAGAACCCGTGATATTACTTCTTTTTTGAGTTCCATACCCTACAACGACAACTTCTTCAAGTGCTTTTGCATCCGTTTTTAAAACGATAGAAAAGTCTGTCTTGTTATTTATCTGAATTTCTTGAGATTCATACCCAACATAGCTAACAATTAAAACGGCTTTATCATTTACATCACTTAATGAAAATTCACCATTTATATTGGTTGTTGTGCCTCGTGAAGTACCTTTTATAATGACATTAACGCCAGGAAGTTTCTCTCCCTTATCATCAGATACTGTCCCTTTAATGTCTACGTTAGCGTATATCTTCTTTAAAACATTCGTAGATGTTGCTATTTCAGATATACCTTTTTTATTTCCATTTTCTGGCTTAGCCATTGTTACATTCGAGAAAATGAGAAACATGGCCATTTGAGCCATGGAGACTTTCACGATCTTACGAAGTAACCGTTCATTAATAACTTTTAATTTCATAATTTTGAGGTTTGATTGTTAATACTATTTGACTGGTGTTAGCTGTGATTTCCGATCATTTCTTTTTAAGAAGTTTTTGAGAAATCGTAAGAGCGTCTGAAATGTTCCAGCATTTCGACGCTTTTTTTGGTCTTTGATTTTATCATAGGCAATCTATTTGATTTTTATACCCTGTTGAAATTATTCTTATTTGACATTCACACGTCTTTTACAACGCATTCATAGTCAAAATTTTATATAAATTTTTAACCTTCCCCTGAAGAGATTCGTCGATGAAATAATTTATAAAATACCACTCTTTTAGGCTTTAATCATCGGTCATTATCGTTTTAACAAAAATGACCCATAAACTTTACCAGCAATCGATCAGAACTAACAATACCTTTTCATGACCCCAATTAACAGGCTCATAGAATGGAATCGCTAATTTTAACTTTAACTGTTCTTAGCATTTAAAAGAATTGAACTTTACAAAACAAATTTAAAGCCTAATAAAATCTCTATTTGACTAATTATTATCAAGTTTTAATGAGATATTATCAATAATTATCGAAATAGTTATAATAAATTCAATTATTGGCTAATAATTACAAATTTGAGGCTACGCAAATGAATTATTTACCTATTAAAAAAATAGCATAATGTTTTTGATTGAGTGCATGATTTTTCCACTCTTGAATTGTAGAATTGTCAATAAATCCTTTAATCCCTGTAAGCCATGGCTGCAATAGGATGGTGTAAGGCCTCCCTCTCTACAATCCAATCACGGCATTCCTTCTCAAAATTGGCCAGGATTGTGCTGGTCCAAGATGGCATGTACTGCCCGTTTTCGTACTGTCTTACCTTTTCTGAATTTAGTTTCTGGAATTTTGCTTCGCCCTTCCCGTTAGGTCTGTTCTGAAGATTTTTGGTGCTCTGAGCCAAACCAGATAGGGCAGACATGATCCATAAAATAAAGTTAATTTTCTCATAAATAGCTATTTGATATTATTTCATGATTCACTTTTATTCGGAAGGTTTCTGAACCTTTGAATAATCACATACGGATTATGGGGCAAAAGGTAAGCAGAACCTCAATCTTTCGTTCTCATTGGGATTTAATTGTTTTGTTTTCCCATAAATGCATATACTTCCAGTTATACCAACCCCAGCCTAGTATATCGTAATCACCGTCATTGTCAATATCAACGGGAAGTGCACCCATGTGGTTTTCCTTTCCCTCTTCGACGATGCGCAAGGTGAAATTACCAAGACCATCATTAAGCCAAAGTTGTAGCTTGGGTGATATACCTTTGTGTTCAGCGGTTATCAAATCCATATCACCATCTTGATCAAAATCTATTGCCGTTAAACTATTAGTTGAATACTGATTAACTAATACTTTTTGTACCCACGCACTATCCCTTGGATTTCCGGGGGATTTTAGAATATACACAGAAGCATCGTTGTCCTTACCTGGTGGCTTGCGCCCTTCCGTAATAATTATTTCGGGTTGCCGGTCGGTGTCAATATTAGCGATGGCCACACGATCAACCTTCCATTTTACCTGCGTAACCGGGTGTTTAATCCATTTTCCGGTTATTCTGCCGGGATTTTCGAACCAGCATACCCCATTAAATTCGCTACTATTATCAGGTTTATAAGCCGTTACTATATCGTTATCCCCGTCTCCATCTAAATCACCTATGGCAAGTCCCTTATCCGTAGTTTGACCTTTGGCAATACAATAGGTAATAAATTTATTAGCGGCCTTATTGAATTGCATCGCATACAAGTTATTATCCTGATTATTAATAAGAAGTTCGGGCACTCCATCACCGGTAATATCGCCCTTAGAATATCCTTGAGTACTTATCCCGTGATTGCAAATAGGTAAAGCAGCCACCAAAAGGGTATCGAAAGTGTTTAACGAAGCGTTAAGTTTAAGTTGATATTGATGATTACAGTTAAAGGCATATATTTCAGCCTTTCCATCGCGGTCGAAATCATATACAAAAAGCGCGTCGGCAATGATGGGGAAAACAATCCGTTGCCATACACTTTCTGTTTCCTTCCCAGGGTTGATATATGCCCATTTACCGCTTGCAATATCGGTATACCCATCACCATTAATATCTCCTGAATCTATTCCAAAACACCAAGCTCCAGAATTTCTTTCCGGTAACAACGGTGTTCTGGTACTATCAATGCAGTGATATTTCCATCCTTCCAACAGTTTTTTTGATTGCCCATATAAACCTGATAATTGCATCATAAATCCAATCAGGAAGCAAATGAATATTTTCATCTTAATTTATTTAATTCCTATTTATCTGATATCCACTAATTCATTTTGTATCAAAAGGTTTTCTGGTTTCTTCTATGAATTTTTGAAGTCTTTGTGGAGCATACCAATGGAATTTTTTGTTTTCGTTTTCTTTTCCAATAAATGTTTCCTTGGTACTTAAATTATTACTTTCCTTGGTATTTGTCCCTTCGGAAAGAATTCCCTGATTATGAAAAAAATCAATATTATTGCCTGTAATTATATTATCAGAGCACGAAGAATCCTCATGAATTCCATATTTTAAAGGGAGATTTGACCCCCAGTTAAAAATAGCATTCCCGGAAAAAGTTACTCCCTTAGTTTGATTGCTTGCAAATATTCCGCACTTTAATGAATCAAGCACACTTATGCCATCAGGGATCTCCATCACGTAATGAGCGGTATTGACATTTTCAGGCACAATATTTATATGCCCGTTGTCGATAAAATTATTCCCAGTGATCGTTCCCCAAACAACATTATCCAGTGAAATTCCATGACCCTCATGCCAGCAAAATATATTGCTACTTACATTAAGTTCATGTGATTTTACAGCTCTTATTGCATCGTCCTGTATTTGGTAGGTACGACATCCGCTTATTAAAGTGCTATTGGCACCGTTTAAATAAAAACCAGCAGATTTTGTCATGAACACCTGACATGCCACGATATTGGTACAAATCGTTTTCTGAAGTTCAATCCCATAATTTCCTCCATAAATGATGCAATTAGTAATTAGATTAAAAAGATAATCGCCTGCTCTGCTTTTTAAGTTTTTAGTTGTCGCTTGCAATAAAATACCACTCTTCCCTGAATCAGATATTTTGCATCCCCTGATTTCAGACAAGAAACAATAGCCCCGGAACCAAATGCCATATGCCCCCATTTCGGTTATAAATACATCTTTAATCAAACAATCACCTACATTGGTAAAGATTATTCCGGAGTGACTATTTTTAGTGTCTTCAGAGGTAATAGTCAAGTCTTGAATGGTGACTTTACTGGTAGAATCAGAATACAAGGCAGATTCTATCTCAGCTGTTTTGTCTATTTCAAGCACCGTACTGGCTCCACTACCACTGATCGTTACATGGTTAGGAATATTGAGTTGGTTCGTGATTGGATATTTACCACTCAATAGCTCGATCTTTCCACCTATGCCCTGGAAATTATTCAGCACTTTTTGTATGAGTACACTTGCATCTTTGTGTTTTAACTCCTCATTACCACTAATTCGATTCTTGGCAATAAAGGAATTCCCCTTTTTAAAAATGATATAATCTGTTCCCTGACCAAATAAATGGGTGAAAGCTGCCAAAAAAATGATTACTAAAATGTTACGTTTCATAAGATTAAGTTTAAGATTAATTTATTATTTTTCATTTATTTTTTTGGTATTCATGCTTTTTTTGACTTCAATGGTAGCAAAAAGTATATTGAGCGGTTCGGGCTCTTATTTTTTTTCCCATGGCGCGCGTAGTTTCGGTTTCTCCTTGAGAAACTCCAAGCCATTGCGCAAATAGCCTTCCTTAGTAAAGAAAGGGTGGAAGCCCTGGCCATCGATGCCGTTACCGTCGTAGCGGTCACGGCGGGTAGAGATGGCTAGCCCTTCGCGCACAACCCAACCCATCCAACCGAAGCCTGCGGTGGAGAGCTGCTCGTGGTAGAACTTCACGACCCTCGCCCGTTTGGCATCGTCCAGACAGCCGGGAATGGTTTCGTTGACGAGCAGCGGTTTGCCTAGTTCACGGCTTATTTGCTTGTAATTTTCGATTTGCTTAGCGAGCTCCTCCGCTGTATGTGTGTAAGGATGGGCACAAAGTACATCGGACAAGGGGGCATAGGTCCGAACGTGACCCTCGCTTTGCATCGTACCTACGAGGATCGGCTGGCGTGCTCCACAGCCGCGGACCGTGGCTGCAACCTCAGATAGCCACTGGAACTCCCGTTTGTTTTCCTCGCTGTCCAGATTTGAGGCCTGAGGTTCATTGCAGAGGTCCCAGACGAGGATGCGGTCGTCAGCGGCAAGGGGGGTGACGAGGGCCTTTACATAGTCCAGCTGCTGACGCCAACCTTTGCGGAGGTTCTCGTTATAGGTGCCGCCA
>Ga0164294_10000170_pt1 | contig 61022 bp, 60 predicted proteins | sample GEODES005metaG_FD_111479 | JGI IMG/M metagenome (GOLD analysis project Ga0164294, IMG submission 111479) | Oligotrophic lake water microbial communities from Sparkling Lake, Wisconsin, USA - GEODES005 metaG | ecosystem: Environmental > Aquatic > Freshwater > Lake | place: USA: Sparkling Lake... | reverse complement strand
ATCCGGTCCCAGTCCCCATCGCTCAACACCAAACGATCCATCACACCCAAGACCGCCTCCCAAAAAGCAGTCTTGAATCACGCTTCGGCCCGGATGGGAATCCTTAGAGTCCACAGAACCTAGTCCTTCTCCCGCTTGTCGGGAGAAGGTGGCCCGCGAAGCGGGTCGGATGAGGGCAGCGCCGAGGCTTGACGGTTGCCGCTACCTCACTCAATGTTGCCATTATGTTCACTATGCAAGCCCGCAATCGCGCGCAGGCCATGCGCGCCCAGCCAACCTCCAACGAGGCTCTGCTTTGGTCGCGCCTGCGCAATCGTAAACTGGCCGGCCTGAAGTTCCGCCGGCAGGTTCCCGTTGAAGGCTACATCGCCGACTTTCTGTGCATCGAGGCAAGGTTGATCGTCGAAGCCGATGGGCCGACCCATGTTGGCAGCGCATATGATGAAGAGCGAGATCGCTAACTGGAAGCCATGGGATACCGAGTGCTCCGGTTTCCCAACGCCCGGATATGGAATCAGATCGATGCGGTCTTGGCGGATATTCAATCCGCCGCGGGTCGTTAGGGTCCGTTTTGACAAGCATGAAACCGCTTGGATCAAAACGGGCTTTAACACTCTGAATATGGGTCAGCTGTCCCGCCTTGCTCGGATCGGTTGATGCGAAACGGGCTCTGGTCGGCGAAGGCCGGCGCCGCCCTCATCCGACCCGCTTCGCGGGCCACCTTCTCCCGACGAGCGGGAGAAGGATCGCGTTCCGCCTCAGCCGTGCCGTGACGGGATCGGCTGGGTGTAGTCGCCGTTGGCGGCGGCTTCGGCGAACTGCTTCTTGCGCGGGCCCAGATAGCCGAACAGGAAGGCCGCGACCTTGCGGATCTGGATCTCTTCCGAGCCCTCGGTGATCCGGTAGCGGCGGTGGTGGCGATAGATGTGCTCGAAGGCCTTGTGGCGGCTGTAGCCGATGCCGCCATGCACCTGCATGGCCCGGTCGGCGGCCTCGCAGCAGAGGCGGTTGCCCCAGTAGTTGCACATGGAGACCTTGTCCGAGATCTCCTTCTCGATCTGCTTGTGGTCCATCTGGTCCATTTGCCAGGCGGTCTTGCGGATCAGCAGGCGCAGCATCTCGGCCTGGGTGGCCAGCTCCACCAGCGGGAACTGGATGGCCTGGTTATCGCTCAGCGGCTTGCCGAACGGCTTGCGCTGGCGGGCGTATTTCACACTCTCTTCTATACAGTAGACCGCAGCGCCCAGGGACGAGGCCGCCTGGCGGATGCGGTTCTGGTGCACGAAGGACTGACCCAGGCCCAGGCCCCGGTCGATCTGGCCCCAATAGGAATCTTCCGGGATCCAGGTGTCGAAGGAGATGCGCGGGTGGTCGGTGGGCATGTTGAAGGTCCACATCCACTCCTCGATCTTGATCTGGTCGCGAGGCACGATGAAGCAGGTGATGCCGGTGGCGTCGCCGTCCTTGCCGCTGGTGCGGGCAAAGACCATCACATGGCTGACCACATGCATGCCGGTGGTCCACATCTTCTCGCCCTTGATGCGCCAGCCGGGCTTGCCGTCCTTGTCCTCACGGACGCCGGTGGTCTCCATGAAGGTGGCGTCCGAGCCATGGTTGGGCTCGGTCAGGCCAAAGGCTGTCCGCATCGTGCCGTTCAGCACCTTCTCGCCGTCCCGGGCATATTGCTCCGGCGTGGCGAATTCCTTGAACATCAGGATGAAGGGGTTGTTGCCGACGATGCTGTGTTCGTTCTGAAGATCGTTGAACAGGCCCAGGCCCTTGGCGGCCAGGTGCTCGCGGATGATCGCCATGGCCAGGTTGCTGCCGTCCTTGCCGCCCATCTCGCTGGGCCAGGCGAAGCGGTAGTGACCGGCGTCGTCGGCCAGCTTGCGGGCCTGGCCGAGCAGTTCTTCCCATTCCTTGCGGGGCAGGCCGTTATTGTCCCAGTCGGTGCGGGCATGTTCCCGGCGGTGGTCGAAGAACCGCTCGTTGTCGTCCTTGGCCTGCAGCGGCTTGATGGTGCTTTCGATGAAGGCATCCAGCTCGACCAGATAGTCGGCGATGTCCTTTGGTACGGCGAAATCCATGTCCGTCTCTCCCTGTGCGATCGTTTGTTGGCGCCAGTATGCGCCGCCTTGGGCCGGCGGCAACCGTGACCCGAGGGAACCAGGGACGGGAATTCTGCTCGGTCATGGCGAATCCGCCGTTGCGTTACCGATTCATAAGCCAGTTTGTGCGCAGCCTCGGCCACATGATCCTGATGATCCTCGCCGCTGTTCTCGGCGCCGCGCTGGGTATGGCCCTGCGTCCGGCCCTGTTGGCGATCGCGGCTGCGGTCGGCGTGGCCGGCAGCGTCCAGGGTCTGGCGGTGCTGGTGGTGAAGCTGGCGGGCGATCCGGCCCGGCGACTTGACCTGGCCAACAGCATCCGGTTCTGGGTCGACACCGATCTTTCCGCCCTCTGGCCGGTCCTGGCGGCGGCGGGGATCGGGTCCCTGGCTTCGGCCGTGCTCTGGTCGATGATGAACCGTCAGTCGACCGACCAGTACTGGTTTGCCCGCCGGCAAAAGGCGCTCCGGCGCTTCAAGGCCATGGAGATTGTCGAGGACCGCGATATCCACAGCGTGGCCGAAGCCCGCTTCCGCGACATCATGAGCCGCTGACTGGACGGTCAGCCTGCAAGTCATCCAGACCTGCGAACCCCCTTCAAGAAATTTCAGCCTGTCCGAAAATTCACTTGCCAGCCTCTAACTTATCGTTGATATCTAAGCAGTGCTTAGTTCACGGAGCGTCATGGGTGGGGATACCCGTGACAGACCCGCACCGTGTTCCGGGCCCGCGTTACCGATCTCGATCCAAGTGTGTGTTTCCTCCTCAAAAGCCCGGAAGGCTCCCAAAATGAAGCTCCAAATCCTGGCGGCTGCCGCCGTCCTGTCCTTCGCCTTCAGCGGCGTCGCCCTTGCCGATGGCAAGGTCACCGCCACCCTGAAGACCCCGGTCGCCGAAAAGACCAAGTATGTAGCCGCCGGCGCCGTGTTCGTCTGTGAAGGCGACACCTGCATCGCCGCCGCCGCCCCGTCGCGCACTGACAGCGCCAAGGGCTGCCGCGCCTTCGTCAAGGAAGTCGGCCCCGTGGTCGCCTTCGGCACCCTGGAAGGTGAAGACCTCGCCAAGTGCGGCGTTTCGGCCAGCTGATTGCGGTCAATCTGTTTCCAGACGGGGCGTTTTCCCGTTCGGCTGTTTTATCGAGCAACTCGGCCCTGCCAGGGGTCATGGGGCGGTCCGGACGGACCGCCCCTTTTCTCTTTCCGGCCCCTTCGCTTTCTGGAATGTCTGTCCATGACCCAGCCCCGCCTCTCGGTGATGATCGAGGATGCCCTGGCCAGCGCCGCCGGCCGTGACCGGCCCGTGGCGCCGGTCTCCCTGGCCCTGGACTTCGGGGCTGCCGGCGAAGGCGAAATCACCGTGACGACGGTGGTGGATCGCGCCACCCGCAGCCTGCTGTTCGTCAGCGCCCTGGCGGTCTGGCCGGATGGACGCCCGGCCGGCAGCGGTCAGGGTGTCTTCCGGGTGGTCGGCGCCTGAGGGCATCTTGACGCTGCGATAGGCCGGAACCTTTTTTCCCCCGACGTTGCGACGCACAACAACGCATGCTATCAGGCGCGCGGCTTCGGGTCGGCGGTCCTTATCGGACCCATCACCCACGTGCTTTTCTCAAGCGCTTTCAAGCCTTTAAGATCGTGGCGGAGACCCCTTCGCTCGCGGCGGACATGACGCACCGGACGGACCAAATTGGCGGACGACAGCAAGACGACGGATGTGGGTCAGCGATACGCCCAGGCTCTGTTCGACCTGGCCCTTGACCAGAGCGCCCTGGGCGCGGTCGAGGCTGACCTCGAAAAACTCTCGGCCGCCCTTGCGGAAAGCACCGACCTGCGCCGCCTGATCGACTCCCCGGCCTTCACGGCCGAGGACAAGGGCAAGGGTCTGGTGGCGGTCGCCTCCGAGGCTGGCCTTTCGGCCCTGACCGGAAAGTTTCTCGGCCTTCTGGCCGCCAATGGCCGGTCTCGCGACCTGGCCTCTGTCATTACCTCCTTCCGGCTGCTGTCGGCGACCCATCGCGGCGTCGTCACGGCCGAAGTGGTCTCGGCCCTGCCGTTGACCGCCGCCCAGACCAAGGGAATCGCTGCGGCGCTTCGCCAGTCCCTGGGCAAGGAACCCGAAATGACCACCCGCGTGGACCCCGCCCTTCTTGGCGGACTCAAGGTTCGCGTCGGGTCGCGTCTGTTCGACGCCTCGCTGAAGTCGAGGCTCGACTCCCTGAAATTCGCCCTGAAGAGAGCGTAAGCTAATGGACATCCGCGCTGCCGAGATTTCGGCCATCCTCAAATCCCAGATCGCCGGGTTCGGTGAAGAGGCAGACGTCTCCGACGTCGGCTCCGTCCTGAGCGTCGGGGACGGCATCGCCCGCGTCTACGGTCTGGACAACGTCCAGGCCGGCGAAATGGTCGAGTTCCCGTCCGCCGGGGTCAAGGGCATGGCCCTGAACCTGGAACGCGACAATGTCGGGGTCGTGATCTTCGGCGCCGACAGCCAGATCAAGGAAGGCGATGAAGTCCGTCGTCTGGGCGAGATCGTGGACGTGCCGGTCGGCAAGGGCCTGCTGGGCCGCGTCGTCAACCCGCTGGGCGAGCCGATCGACGGCAAGGGCCCGATCACCAATGTGGCCGAACGCCGCCGGGTGGACGTCAAGGCGCCGGGCATCATCCCCCGCAAGTCGGTGCATGAGCCTGTGCAGACCGGCCTGAAGGCCATCGACGCCCTGATCCCCGTTGGCCGTGGCCAGCGCGAACTGATCATTGGCGACCGTCAGACCGGCAAGACCGCCGTCGCCATCGACACCATCCTGAACCAGAAGGCCGCCAACGCCGGTGATGACGAGAGCGCCAAGCTCTACTGCATCTACGTCGCCATCGGCCAGAAGCGCTCCACCGTCGCCCAGATCGTCAAGACGCTCGAGGAAAACGGCGCCCTGGACTACACCATCGTCGTGGCCGCCACCGCCTCGGAGCCCGCCCCGCTGCAGTTCCTGGCCCCCTTCGCCGGCTGCGCCATGGGCGAGTATTTCCGCGACAACGGCATGCATGCCCTGATCATCTATGACGATCTGTCCAAGCAGGCCGTGGCCTACCGCCAGATGTCCCTGCTGCTGCGCCGTCCGCCGGGCCGCGAAGCCTATCCGGGCGACGTCTTCTATCTGCATAGCCGCCTGCTGGAGCGGGCCGCCAAGCTCAACGAAGACAATGGTTCCGGCTCCCTGACCGCCCTGCCGGTCATCGAGACCCAGGCCAACGACGTCTCCGCCTATATCCCGACCAACGTCATCTCCATCACCGACGGCCAGATCTTCCTGGAAACCGACCTGTTCTTCCAGGGCATCCGCCCGGCCGTGAACGTCGGTATCTCGGTGTCGCGCGTCGGCTCCTCGGCCCAGATCAAGGCGATGAAGACCGTCGCCGGCCCGATCAAGGGCGAGCTGGCCCAGTACCGGGAAATGGCCGCCTTCGCCAAGTTCGGCTCCGACCTCGACGCTTCCACCCAGCGCCAGCTGGCCCGCGGCGAGCGCCTGACCGAGCTGCTGAAGCAGCCCCAGTACGCGCCGCTGTCGGTGGAAGAGCAGGTCTGCGTGATCTATGCCGGCACCCGTGGCTATCTCGACCGGATCCCGACTGCCTCGGTCGGCCGGTTCGAGAAGGAATTCCTGTCGCGCCTGCACAGCGCCCATCAGGACCTGCTGGACGCGATCCGCACCACCAAGACCCTGTCGAGCGATCTCGAGGACAAGCTGAAGAGCGTTCTCGCCGATTTCACCTCGACGTTCGCGTAGAGCCGGCTGACCGAAGGAGAGAGTAGCCCTCGATGGCCAGCCTAAAGGAAATGCGCAATCGGATCTCGAGCGTGAAAGCCACGCAGAAGATCACGAAAGCCATGCAGATGGTTGCCGCCGCCAAGCTGCGGCGCAGCCAGGATGCGGCCCAGAACGCACGCCCCTATGCCGAGCGCATGGCCTCGGTCATTGCCAATCTGGCGGCCGGGGTGACCGGCGACGGCGCCCCCCGCCTGCTGGCGGGAACGGGCTCGGATCAGCGTCACCTGGTGATTGTCGCCGCCGCCGACCGGGGCCTGGCCGGGGGCTTTTCCTCGTCCATCGTCCGGGCGGCGCGGGAACGGATCACCACCCTGATCGCCCAGGGCAAGGACGTCCGGATCATCACCATCGGCAAGAAGTCCCTGCCGCCCCTGCGCCGGCTGTTTCCGGACAGGATCCTGCAGTCCTTCGACCTGTCGGCCGAACGCCAGCTGACCCTGTCGGTGGCCCAGCCGATCGCGGAAGAAATCATCCGTCTCTATGAAGAGGGGCAGACCGACGTCGTCACCCTGTTCTACAGCCGCTTCCAGTCGGTCGTGACCCAGATCCCGACAGCCCAGCAGCTGATCCCGGCCCAGCTGGACGCGACTTCGGCCGCGCCGGCGGTCGATCTTGGCGGGGCCGCCTATGAATACGAGCCGGACGAGGAAGCCATCCTCGAGACCCTGCTGCCGCGGAACATCACGGTGCAGATCCTCTCGGCCCTGCTTGAAAACATGGCCGGCTTCTATGCCAGCCAGATGAGCGCCATGGACAACGCCACGCGCAATGCCGGCGACATGATCAGCGCTCTGACCATCCAGTACAACCGAACCCGCCAGGCGCAGATCACCAAGGAGCTGATCGAGATCATCTCCGGCGCCGAAGCTCTCTGACCGCATTAAGACCGCACGGAAGACCAAAACCATGGCCACCGCCGCCGCTAAACCCGCCGCCGACAAGGCGCCCGCCAAGAAGCCCGCCGCGCGCAAGACCGCGGCCGCCGCCCAGTCCTCGGCCCCCAAGGCCGTGACCGGCGCCGCCACGGGCAAGATCGTCCAGGTCATCGGCGCCGTCGTCGACGTCGAGTTCACCGGCTCGCTGCCGGCCATCCTCAACGCCCTGGAAACCGAAAACCGCGACCAGAAGACTGGCGAAACCTTCCGCCTGGTGCTGGAAGTGGCGCAGCACCTCGGCGAGAACGCCGTGCGCTGTATCGCCATGGACACCACCGAGGGCCTGACCCGCGGCCAGGCCGTGACCGACACCGGCGCGGGCATCACCGTTCCGGTCGGTCCGGCGACCCTCGGCCGCATCATGAACGTCATCGGCGAGCCGATCGACGAAGCCGGCCCGATCAACACCGAGCATTACAGCGTCATTCACCGCGAAGCCCCGACCTTCGCCGAACAGTCGACCTCGGCCGAAGTGCTGGTCACCGGCATCAAGGTCATCGACCTGATGTGCCCCTACACCAAGGGCGGCAAGATCGGCCTGTTCGGCGGCGCCGGCGTGGGCAAGACCGTGACCATGCAGGAATTGATCAACAACATCGCCAAGGCCTATGGCGGTTACTCGGTGCTGGCCGGGGTGGGTGAGCGCACCCGCGAAGGCAACGACCTCTATCACGAGATGATCGAGTCCAACGTGAACGTCGCCGGCGGCGGCGAGGGCTCCAAATGCGCCCTGGTCTATGGCCAGATGAACGAGCCCCCCGGCGCCCGCGCCCGAGTCGCCCTGACCGGCCTGACCCAGGCCGAGTACTTCCGCGACGTGGAAGGCAAGGACGTGCTTCTGTTCATCGACAACATCTTCCGCTTCACCCAGGCCGGCTCCGAAGTGTCCGCCCTGCTGGGCCGTATCCCTTCGGCCGTGGGCTATCAGCCCACCCTGGCCACCGAGATGGGCAATCTGCAGGAACGCATCACCTCGACCACCAAGGGTTCGATCACCTCGGTCCAGGCCATCTACGTCCCCGCCGACGACCTGACCGACCCGGCCCCGGCCGCCAGCTTCGCCCACCTCGACGCCACCACCGTTCTGAGCCGCGACATCGCCGCCCAGGCCATCTTCCCGGCCGTTGACCCGCTGGACTCCACCAGCCGGATCATGGACCCGCTGGTGATCGGCGAGGAACATTACCGCGTGGCCCGTCAGACCCAGGAAATCCTGCAGCAGTACAAGCAGCTGAAGGACATCATCGCCATCCTGGGCATGGACGAGCTGTCCGAAGAGGACAAGCTGACCGTCGCCCGGGCCCGCAAGATCCAGCGCTTCCTGTCGCAGCCCTTCTTCGTGGCCGAGCAGTTCACCAACCAGCCCGGCAAGTTCGTCGAGCTGAAGGACACTATCCGCTCCTTCAAGGCGATCTGCGACGGCGAATATGACCACCTCCCGGAAGGTGCCTTCTACATGGTCGGCGCCATCGAGGAAGCCGTGGCCAAGGCCGAAAAAATGGCGATGGACGCCTGATCGTGACCCTGGAAGACGTTGCCGGCGCCTGCTGCGAGGACATGGAAACCTGCCTTGCGGGAGGGCCGGAAGCGGCTCTGTTCGAACATGAAAGCGGCCTGATCCTGCTGAACGCAGGCCGGGTCGAGCAGGACGGCGAAGAGGGCAACCTCTTTCTGACCGTCCAGTTCTGTCCCTTCTGCGGCACCGAGCTGCAGACCGATGACGATATCGACGCCGCGCTGGAGGCGGTGGACTGATGGCTGACAAACTCCATTTTTCCCTGGTCGCGCCCGAGCGTGAAGTGTTTTCCGGCGAGGTCGACCGGGTCGACGCCCCTGGCGCCGAAGGCGATTTCGGCGTCCTGGCGGGTCATGCCCCCTTCATGACGGCTCTTCGCGAGGGCAAGGTCACGGTCGTCAATGGCGCCGAGACCCGGGTGTTCGATGTCCAGGGCGGTTTTGCCGATGTGACGGCCAGCGGCCTGATCATCCTGGCCGAACATGTCGTGGACGCGGCATAAAAACTACTCGCGTCATTTTTTCACCGCGATTCCGGCTCATCGAGGTTGCGAGGGAAGTGTTGGCGGGCTTTGATGCCGTCAACAAACGTCAAAAAGGGTTGCTCTCCATGCGCGTCGCTCTTCTGTCCCTCATCGCGGCCAGTTCCCTGACCACCGCCGCCCTGGCCCAGGACGCCGCTATGGTCACGCCGGAGGTTCCTGTCGCGAGCCAACCGGCGCCGGCTCCGGAAGCCCCTCCCGCCCCGCCGCCGCCGCCGCCGGTCGCTCCCACCGAAGGCACCTCGGTCGCCTTCCGCACCCAGCTCGAACAGCTCTGCATGCCGCTGGTGCGTGGCGGCGACCTGACCCAGCTGGCGACCCGGTTGGGCTACAAGAAGAAGCGCGATGGCAGCTGGGAACTGCCCTATGTAAAGGGCTACAAGATCGTGGTGCGCGATCCCGGCACCAACCCCAAGGTCTGTTCGGTGCTGATCCAGCATCCCGTCGGCGGCCTGACCCCGACCATCGAAGACACCCATGCCTGGGCAATCTATCGGGACTGGACCCTGGAAGATAACGCCAAGCGGACCAGCGACATGGAACGCACGACCCGCAAGTGGGAGTTCAACACCCCCACCAGCCGGGAAGTGATCGTCCTGCTGACCACCCGCAAGCTCGGTGACCTGCCGATCAATCCCAAGTTCGACCAGACCGAGCTGATCTACACCTTCATCACCTACTAGAGCATGGTCCGATAAGGGTGAGACGGAACAGGCCCTGGGCCGTGCTGGCGCTTGGTCGGCCCGAGCACCGGAGCGCAAAGTGGCCTGGATCATTCTGATTGTCGCAGGCCTGTTTGAAGTCGGCTGGGCCGTCGGACTGAAACTGTCCGACGGCCTGACAAAGCCCTGGCCAACCGCCTTCACGATTGTCAGCCTGATCCTGTCCATGGGCCTGCTGGGTTGGTCCATAAAGACCCTGCCGCTGGGAACCGCCTATGCCGTCTGGACCGGGATCGGCGCTGTCGGGGCGGCAGCAGTCGGCATCTGGCTGTTCCGCGAACCTGCCACGGCGGCCCGCCTGGCCTGTCTGGCCATGATTGTCGCAGGGATCGTTGGACTGAAACTGTTCACGCCGAGCTGAGGGCGATATCGGGCGCTACGGCCTGGATTGGCGCGCGATCCAGTCCAGGCAATGGGCCGCAACCTCCTGCCAGCCAGGTTCACCCGGAAGCCAGTGGCTCATTTCCGGAAAGCTGTGGAAGGCCCCGCCCAGCCGGCTTGCCGTCTGACGGACAGTCGCCGCCGGGTGGATGGAATCCCGGCCGCCTGCCAGGGCCAGGACCGGACAGTCCAGACGCACCGGCGCCCGGGTCGTCATGAAGGGGTCCATCCACCAGTTGAGGGTCTCCCAGAGCGCGCGGCCGCTTTCCGGCACCATCCGGGCATAGACCGCCCGGCGGGCGGTGCGGTCCATGCGGTTGAGGCTGTAGAGCTTGGCCAGGCTGTAGTCCGGGGCCACCGACTGCAGCCAGAAAGGACCCAGGGCAAACAGGCTGACGGCCGAGGCGCCTTCCTCCATGGTCGAGCCATAGATGCCCCAGGGCGCTGACGGCGCCAGCAGGATCAATCCCGAAAGCTTCGTCCGGTCCGCCGCCAGCTGGGCGGCCAGACCGCCCAGCGAATGGCCGATCAGTACAGGCGGGCTGTCGCAGGCATCGCAGATCCTCGCCAGATGTCGCGCATAGTCGGTCATGGACCGTCCCGTCGCACTGCCGCCGGGCTCGTGCCCCGGCAGGTCCGGGCTCAGCACCCGGTAACCGGCGGTTTCAAACGGTTCGCGGAAAGCATCAAAGACCCAGCCGCCACAAAAGGCGCCGTGGGCCATCACCACGGTCGGCAGGGATGTCATTGAACTGGAAATCGCATGCTGTGAGGATACTCGGGGCCAGACATCGCTGAGGGGATCAGGCGAAGGGAACGGACGACAGACTATGGGCGGGGCAGGGGCCCGGTAGCAACGCCGATCATTCGGCCTTCGGCTTTGCCGCAGCTCTTTTGCGCTTTTCGGGGGCGGGCGGTGTCGCCATGTCGGGCCCGGCGGGTTCCGGGACAGTGGGAGCGCTTGCCTTTGTCCTCGGTCTGGGCGGCGCCTTCGGCCTGGCGCCGGCCTCGGCGGCGGTCTTGGCCCCGGGCTTTGCCGCCGGTTTGGATCTGGCGGCAGTCGCGGATTTTGTCGCCGGCTTGGCGGGCGCGACCTTTTCAGGACTCTCCTCCAGCAAGTGCACCGTTTCCGGCGGCCCCGCAGCCAGCCCCTTGTTGTCCAGCCAGCGGGCGATGTCGTCGATCACATGTTCTGTGCCCGGCTCGTCAACGATCCAGTGGGCGTTGTCCGGATATTCCAGATAGTCTCCGCCGATCATCGCATACTTGGCCGCCACCCGCCGGACGTCGGCAATGGGCGTGGCCCGGTCCTTGCCGCCGCCGATGGTCAGGATCGGGATGGTAATCTTCGTCTCGTCGATGGTGGCGACCTTGTGAGGATCCTTGTCCGGATAGGCGATGTCGGCATAGACCCCGCCGCTGTCGTAAACGGTGCCGGCAAAGATCTCGCGGTGACGGGCCGAAGGGACGCGGTTCAGCACCCCCCAGGAAAAGCCCGTGCGCCAGATCTTGTGGGACTTGGTTTCGGGAGCGCCGCTGAACAGGACCTTGGCGAAGGTGACGGCCTGTGCGAGCGAACTGCCGCTGCGGGCATCGACCGGGGAGGCCGGTGTCAAGAGGATCGCGGCCCGGCCCAGACCCATCTCGGCCAGTTTCTGGACAATCAGCCCGCCCATGGAATGGCCCAGCAGCACCGGCGGGACGCCGTTCTCCTCGGTCAGCCTGCGCGCTGCATCCGCCATGGCCTGGACATAGTCGTTCAGCTTGAGAGACGGCAGGTCGGCCGGCGGGTTGAAGGCAGTCCGCTTTTCAGGGAACAGGGTCGGGGTCTCGACCCGCCAACCCATGGCGCGAAACGCCGGCGCCAGGCGGTCGAAGGCCGCTGAAGTTCCGCCCACGCCATGGACCATCAGGATCGAATTGCTCATGGATTTTCCTGCCAGATGTCTGAAGGCCTCGACCACCCGGTCATAGGCCGCGCGTTTGAAGGGGATGACCAGCCCGGGCGCCTCGTCCAGGCGACCCCACCGCCAGGCGTCGAACTCGAGGGGCAGGTGATGATCCAGCCGGATCTCTTCTTTCCTGCCATTGAACCGGACGGCGAACCAGATCTGCTTCTGGCCACGCCATCCCTTGGCGATCTTGGACCCGGTTGCGTCCTTTGGGAAATCATAGACGATCCAGCCCTCGGTCCTGGCCAGGACCTTCGAAGGCCGCATCCCGGTTTCTTCCTCCAGCTCGCGAAGGGCGGCGGCCTCGAAGGCTTCCCCTTCATCCACCCCGCCCTGCGGGAACTGCCAGCTGTCGGTTCCCGCCCGGCGGCCCAGCCAGACCCGGCCGTCGCGGTTGAACACCACGACGCCGACATTGGGTCGATGCTCGGGGTAGACGCTCAAGGCTGTTGTCCTTTGTCTCTTGTGCGGTCACCTGAACCGGATTTTCCAGGCTGGCAATGGGTCGACGCCTCGATAGGGCGACACAGCCAAAACACCGGCATCGAAACGGCTCCGGCGCCTATCCGGCGTCATCCGGGTCCAGAACCGAGACCAGCCGGAAGGTTTCACAATAGAGTGGCATGTCGATGGCGAACCCGCCGTTTCGGGTGAAGTACGCCTGGTGGGCGGCGCGCCAGGCAGCGAGGCTGCGGTCGTCCTCGCCTTCCAGCCAGGCGAAATCGGCCTCCACCTCGTTGAACCGGCGCTCGGTCAGGTCCGTGGTCTGCAACAGGGCCCGGGGCCGGCCTGCGCCATCCTCGACCACCCAGTATTTGCCGACCTGCGTGCCCTTGATCCCCTCGGCCTGACTCCAGCAGGTGGCGGTCTTGCGCCCCTCCAGGATCAGGGCCAGCAGTTCGTCGGCCAGGGCCGGTCCATCGCCGAACGGAAACCGTTCAAGGCCGCGCCAATCGGGAGGAGTCTCTTCGATCACGGGACGAGGGTCAGTGCGCTCCGCCCAGAAGGGCGGACGCCGGGGCCAGCTGGAAACCGCGAGCCTCGAGCCCCTGGGCCCAGACGGCGGCGCTTTCCAGGGTCACCGGATAGGCAAAGCCCGATCCCAGGGCCTGACCCCGGGCCAGGGCGCCCGCTTCCAGGCGCGAGAACTGGCGCGCAATGGCTTCCGCTGACAGGTCCTCATCGATGATGCTGTCGGCCGATGCGCGGGGCGGCCCCGATCCCTTGCGGGCGGCCAGGCCATCATCGACAAAGGCCACGCCCCGCTGCTTCAGTGCGCTGGAAAACGTCCCCATGGCGCCGCCCGAATTGACGAACCGCGAGCCCAGATAGTTGGTCACGCCGAAATAGCCCGTGGCCCGGGACAACAGCCACTCGGTCTTCTTGATCGTTTCAGTGGGGGCGGCGCTGGCCAGCAGGGTGAAGGGCCCCGGATCGTTCTGGGGATAGTCGTTGGGCTCCATCGGCGCTTCCAGCAGCACCTCGTGGCCCGCTGCCCGGGCCATGTCGATCCAGCCCTGCAGGCCCTCGGCATAGGGGGCGAAGGACAGGGTCACCTCCGGCGGCAACAGCTCTATGGCGCGCCTCGTATAGGCGGGGTTGAGACCCAGCCCCCCGATCACCAGGGCGACCTTGGGCTTGCCATTTGACGTGAATGGCCGGGCATAGGCCTTGTAGGGCGTCCGCCCGTCGGCGCCGATGACCGGCAGCAGGGCGCCGCCGGGACCGGGTCCGGTCAGGCCGTCAAAGGGGGCAGGGGCCAGGGGCTGGCCGACCGTCAGGGGCTCTGCCCCCTCGGCCCGGCCGCCGCCGGGCAGGGTAATGACCGCCGAGCCACCGATCACGCCGCCATCGGCCAGCTCGATCGGGGTTTCGGAAAGTTCAAACTCGTCCGTAGTGACGGGCCCGGCCTCGCCCTCTGCGGCCAGACCTTCGCGCCATCCCGGCACATTGGCCCCTGCCGCAGCGGCATGGGCAAGGGACAGCCTTACAATCGGAGTGCCTGCCTTGGCGTCGCCGATCACCAGGATCAGGCCTGTCAGGGTCAGCAGGAACAGCGCCGCCGCGCCGCCGGCGCTCAGATAGGGATTGTTGGCCACCTGCAGGGCGATGGCCCGCACCTGCTCCATCCCGCCGGCTGGGGCAGGACGGGCGGCCGTTCGGGCAATCTGTGGCTTGCGGGAAAACATGAGCGAGAGGGAAGCCAGGCTGATTTGGGTCAGGCTGGACCATGGCCAATCATGGTTAACGAAGGGGTAAGGCGGGGTGTTCGCCCGCCTCGCCCGACTCTGTTACTTCTTGGGTTGCGGCGCAACCTTCTCGACGATTCCGGCCATCTTCGGCGCCGGCTTGGGCAGTTTCGGCGTGGCCATGACCGAGCCGTTCTTCAGCACGTCGATGGCGCGGGCCAGCTGGAAGTCCTTCTTTTCGTCGAAGGTCGGGGGCGGCGCCTCGGCCGGGGCATGGGCCTCGCGGCGGCTCTTGCCCTCCTCGGCGTCGAGGGAATTGCGCAGGGAGGCCTCGCTGAACTGGAAGGCCTTGTTGGCGATCAGTTCTGCCTGTTCGCGGGTGGCGGCCACTTCCAGGTCCGGCTCGATGCCGGTCTTCTGGATGGAGCGGCCGGCGGGGGTGTAGTAGCGGGCCGTGGTCAGCTTGACGGCGCCATCAGATCCGCCGCGCAGCGGAATCACCGTCTGGACCGAGCCCTTGCCAAAGGTGGTCAGGCCGACCAGCTCGGCCCGCTTGCGGTCCTGCAGGGCCCCGGCGACAATCTCGGCGGCGGAAGCCGAGCCGTTGTCGACCAGCACCACCAGGGGCAGGCCGTCCAGCAGATCGCCGGAACGCGCATTGTAGCGTTCGATATCCTTGGCGTCCCGGCCGCGCTGGCTGACCACTTCGCCGCCGTCGAGGAAGATGTCCGACACCCCGACGGCCTGGTCGAGCAGACCGCCCGGATTGCGGCGCAGGTCGAAGATCAGCCCCTTCATCTTCGGGTTCTTTTCCTGCAGTCCCCGGATGGCGGCCGTCACCTCGTCCGTGGCCTTTTCGTTGAAGGTCGACAGTCGGACATAGCCGTATTCTCCCTCCATCCGGGCGGTGACCACCTTCTGCTTGATGACTTCCCGCACCAGGGTCACATCAAAGGGATCAGCCTTTTCCCGGGCGATGGACAGGGTGACCTTTTCGCCCGGCTTGCCGCGCATGGACTTGACCGCCTCGCTGACCGGCAGGCCCAGAACGCTCTGGCCATTGACGGCAGTGATATAGTCGCCCGGCAGCAGCCCGGCCCTGTCCGCAGGCGTGCCGTCCATCGGGGCGATGATCTTGACCACCCCGTCCTCGCTGGTGATCTCCAGGCCAAGACCCCCATATTCGCCCTTGGTGGTCTCCTGCATGTCGCCAAAACTGTCGGGCGCCAGGTAGCCGGAATGGGGATCAAGGGAGGCCAGCATGCCCTCAAGCGCCGCCTCGATCAGCTTCTTCTCGTCGACCTCGGTGACATACTGGCGCTCGGCCAGTTCCAGGACGTCGCCGAAGAGCTCCAGCATCCGATAGGTTTCAGCCTTGGGCTGGGCGGTCGCCTGGGCCTGCTGGCTGACATAGGCCATGGTGCCGGCGCCAAGGACAAAGGCGCAGGCGCCGATCATCAGATGCTTCTTGAACATGATCGAACCAAAGACTCCCAATGCGGCATCCTGAAGGCCGCGCCCTGCAACACAGTATCCCTTCCGGGAGATATATAACCTTTAACGCGTCGCCAGCCAGCGAACAGGATCGATGGGCGCTCCGCCCCGGCGAAGCTCCAGATAGAGCTCCGGCCCGGTCCCCTCCGAGGCCGACATCCGGCCGATCGCTTGCCCGGCGGTGACACTTCTGCCGGCCGCCGCCGTGGCCTGATCCAGTCCGCCCAGCACCAGATGGTAGCCAGTCGACGTCCGGATGATCAGAATGACCCCCCATCCCGTCACAGGCCCAGCGAATTCAACCACGCCCTGAACCGGACTGACCACCTCGCCGCCCAGGGGCGCTCGGATCCACAGGCCCGGCGAGGCCGGCGCCGAATATCCGCGCACAATGGCGCCCTGGACCGGTCTCAGGATCGGGCCCGGACCCGTGTCGGCGCTGGCGACCCTTGGAAAGCTGTCGGCCAGGGTTCCCGGACTGCCGGCGGCTCGTCCGGCGGACTGGGCCGCTTCCGGATAGCGCGACTCGATATCCTTCTGCTGGTCGAGCAACCGCTCAAGATCGCCCCGGCGACCGGCCGCCTGACTTTCGGCGCTGAACAGGGCGGCGCTGGCGCCGGCCGCCTCGCGCCGCAGGGTGGCGATCTGTTGCGCCTCCTTCGCAAGCGCCCGGGCCCGCTGCTCCAGGGCGGGTGTCATGGCCCGGATCAGGATGGCGGCCCGCACCGCGTCCCGCGCATCGTCGGGCCTGACCAGCAGGGGCGGCGGCGGGTCTCGGCGGAACAGGGTCAGGGCGACCAGCAGTCCGCCCAGCCTGGACCGCTCATGGCTCATCTCGGCAGTGAGTGCGGTTTCCCGGGCATTGAGCAGGGCCAGTCGGCTCCTCGCCGCCTCCACGTCCCGGCCGCTTCGGGCCTGACTGGAGGCAATGCGTCGCAGGTCCTGGCGCAGGGCGGCGATCTCGGCGCTGGCCGCCGCCCTTTCCTGGGTTTCGACGCCGGACGATTTCTCGCCGGAACCCCGGCTCGGGGCCTGGGCCATGACGACAGCGGCCGTCCCGCCGGCAAGGCCGATCACCAGGGCCGCCAGAGTGATACGGACGACGTCCAGCGGACGCCGACGGAATTTCGGGTCAATCGCGATGATAGGGACTCCCGGCCAGTATGGTCACCGCGCGATAAAGCTGTTCGGCCAGCATGGCCCGGGCCAGGGCATGGGGCCAGGTCTGGGGACCAAAGGCCAGGGTCTCGTCCGCCGCCGACAGCAGGGAGGGGTCCAGGCCATCGGCGCCGCCAATCATGAAGACCAGGCGTCTCACGCCGTCATCCCGCAGTTGGGCGACACGCCCGGCAAAGGCGCGGCTGGTCCAGGCCCTGCCGTGTTCATCACAGGCAACCACATGGGCGTCCTTCAGATGTGGCGCGAGGACCTCTGCTTCCGCCGCCTTGCTGCTCTTGCGGCCCTCGACCTCGATCAGGTCGAAGGGACCAAGTCCCAGCGCTCGGCCCGAGGCGCTGGCGCGCTGGGCATAGTCCAGGGCCAGGCCGGCCTCAATGGAACGGCCCAGTCGCCCGACGGTCAGCAGGGTGACTTTCATGTGGGACCCAAGCGGCGCCCTGGCCCGACGAGGCTAGTTGGCCTGTCTGATGTGGGGGGAGTCCACCGACCAGATCTTCTCGATATTGTAGAAGGTGCGCACTTCCGGCCGGAACAGGTGGATCACCAGATCCCCGGCGTCGATCAGCACCCAGTCGCAATGCGGCAGGCCCTCGACCCGGGCCCGACCATGGCCGGCGTCCTTCAGGGCGCGCAGTACGTGGTCCGCCAGGGCTCCGACGTGACGATGGGACCGGCCGGACGCCACAATCATGGAATCAGCCATCGGGCTCTTGCCCTTCAGATCGATCAGAACGATGTCTTCGGCCTTGTCGTCGTCCAGCCGGGACAGGATCAGATCTTCCAGCGAGGCCTGTCGGCTCTCGTCGGTGGAGGCCGTAATCGTGGCTTCCTGCGCCTGGGGCGCCAACTCGCGGTTCAGCGGAGTGCTCCTTGTTCTCTCTCGCTACAAAAAAGAGCCATAGCAGGTTTTCCGGCCTTCGTCAGGGCGGATGATTCGGAAGGCTTCGGCGCTCAGCCGAACCTTTTCTAAACGTCCGGCCGCTAGGGTGCAGGCTCCATGCAGGGCGCAACCACTTCCATCTCCCGAAGGTTCCTGATCAGCGTCGGCCTGTTGTCGATTGTTGTGACGACGATCGCCTTCCTCGCCGCCTTCGTGGCCTTTCAACAGGAACTGGAACGCCGGGAGATCAGCTATCTCCAGGACTATGTCACCCAGAGGGCCAACCAGGAGGAGCGACGCTTCACCGATCTGGCGGCGGCCCAGCAGGACGCCGGACAGGCCCTGAAACTGCGCATATCGCGTCTGGGCGACGCCGAGACCAACCGGCTGTTCGAACAATACTTCCCCCTCAAGCCCGACGGAACCCGGCGCAGCCTGGATTCCGCCTTCGACGGCCAGAAGGATGAGGACGGCGACTTCCGCTACGGGCTCGGCGCCTATATCCGGGATGGCGGCGATGTGTCGCTCGACGAGCGGCGGGCCCTGGTCGCCGCCTATCAGGTCGTTCCGCATTTTGGCGAAGCCCTGGTCACAAAATACGACAACTTCTACTTCTTCACGCCCCGAACCCGGGTGGTGATGTTCGCTCCCAACCGGTCAGATCGGCTGATGTTCTATCGTCATCTGGCCCCCAACAACCTGGACATCAGCCAGGAGCAGATGACCCGCATCAGCCTGGCCGTGGAAAACTCGGGCCGTAGAATCCGTTGCACCTCCCTGCAGCGGCTGCTGCAGGACAATGCCGGAGAGCGACTTGCGACGGGCTGTGTCACGCCTGTGGACATCCGGGGCTGGCAGGTCGGCGCCTTTGGATCATCGATTGATCTCAGCGGCTATTTTCTGAGGGCGATCCGGGGAACGACCCGGGGCGCGGTCAATCTGATCACCACGGGCTCGGGTGATCTGATCGCCTATCCGGGCTTTGAAACGGCCGGAAAGGCATCCGAGGCGACCCTCGCCGCCTATGAACAGGACATGGGACTTCGCGCGCTTGTCCAGACCATCCGCCAGAAGTCCGCGCCTCGCGGCGTGGTGCGCAGTCCCGATGGCCGCTACATTGTCGCCTATGGGCAGCTTCGCGGCCCGGGCTGGTATTTTCTGATCCGCTATCCAGCCCAGGCCGTGACCCTCGCCGCAGCTCAGTCCGCCGCCTGGATCCTCGTGCTCGGCCTGATGGCCGCCGCGGCACAGGGCGCCCTGATCATGGTCATGGCCCGGCGAACCATCGCCAATCCCTTGCGCAAGCTTGCTGCCTTTGCAGAGGCCCAGAGGACCGCTGCCAAGTCACCGGACGGGGCCGAGCTTGATGCCGGACTCGAGTCGGGCCTGACAGCCATCGAGGCGCGGCCCGACGAGATCGGCGTCCTGGCGCGCGCGCTGCGGGCAGGTCGCGAACAGGCCGATCACGCCATGGATGACTTGGAGGAACGGGTCCGCGACCGGACCGCCGAACTGGAGCGCGCCAACCAGGAGAAGTCACGGTTCCTCGCCAATATGAGCCACGAGCTGCGCACGCCGCTGAACGGCGTGGTGGCGGTGTCTGAAACCCTGTCTCGGGAGCAGACGACCGACCGTGGCCGGGAACTTGCCGACCTGATCGTTTCGTCAGGCCGGCTGCTGGAACAGGTCCTGACCGATATCCTGGACTTTTCGAAGATCGAGGCCGGCGAATTGCGGCTCGAACCCTCGGCCTTTTATGTCGCCACCCTGGTCAACCAGATCTGCGCGCTCCATGCCGCCTCCGCCGAAGCCAAGGGCCTGGACCTGACCTGGCGCCTGGATGACGGCGCGGCCGGCCGCTGGACAGGGGATGCGGTTCGCATCACCCAGATTCTGTCCAACCTGCTGTCCAATGCCGTGAAATTCACAGCGGCCGGTCATGTGCGGCTGCATGTCGGCCGCCGTGACAGCGGCCTGGTGTTCAGCGTCAGCGACAGCGGTATCGGCTTTGACGACGAGACGGCCCGGCGGCTGTTCAACCGGTTCGAACAGGCTGACGCCTCGATCACCCGGCGTTTTGGCGGAACAGGCCTCGGCCTGGCGATCTGTCGGTCCCTGGCCGGTCTGATGGGGGGCTCGGTCCGGGCTTTCTCCAAGCCAGGCGAGGGCTCGACCTTCATGGTCACCCTGCCGCTCGCGCGGGCGGAAGACGCGCCGGAGCCGGTCTCGGTGATGCAGACGGCCGCCGCCCCGGCGCCTCTTGAGGGTCTGCGGGTTCTGCTGGCCGAGGATCATCCCACCAACCAGCGGGTGGTCCAGTTGATCCTCGAAGCTGTCGGCGTTCGGCTGGAGATTGTCGAGACCGGCACAGCCGCCCTGGACCAGCTGGCCAGGCAACCCTTTGATCTGGTCCTGATGGACATGCAGATGCCGGAGATGGATGGCCTGACGGCGACCCGGCGACTGCGGGAACGCGAACGCCTGACGGGAGCCCGCCGCACGCCGGTCATCATGCTGACCGCCAATGCGCTTGACGAGCATGTCCGGTCCAGTCTTCAGGCAGGCGCTGACGCCCATCTGTCAAAGCCGGTGCGCGCCGACCGTCTGATCATGACCCTGACAGAGGTCATGGGCGATCTGCCCCGACAGATCGACGACGCCGTCGCCAGCTGACGGCCACGATTCCGCGGCTCAGCGGCCCTGCCCCCTGACGGCACGATCCCGGATTGCGGTGGAGGAGGCGTAGTTGAACGGCCCCCGAAGATAGACCCACGCCGGCGCTGGCAGGCGTGCGAGGATCGGCGCCTCTCGGGCCGAATGACGGGCATGGGCGAACCGTCTGGCGGTCGGCGAAAGCCGGGCCTTCAGCGACGCCCAGGGCCGGGACACCACCGCCACCGGCGCCTCGCGCATGATCTGGGTCCAGCCCCGCCACCTGTGAAAGTCCATCAGGCTGTCCGCACCCATGATCCAGACGAAATGGACCCCGGGATGGCGCGCCTTGAGCAGCCGCAGGGTGTCGATGGTGTATTGCGATCCCAGCCGGGTCTCGATGTCGCTGACCACCATGCCCCGGGCCCTGGCCACCTGGCGGACCGCCGCAAGACGCTCGGTCAGTGGGGCGGTGTCACGCCGACTTTTCAGGGGATTCTGGGGTGAGACCAGCCAGATGACCCGGTCCAGGTTCAACCGGGCCATGGCTGTCTCGGCCACATGGGCATGGCCCTCATGCACCGGATTGAAGGATCCGCCGTAGAGGCCGACTCGCATTCCGGGCCTGAGGACGACTCCGGTCCGAAGTGCGGCCGGGCGTCCCGCCTCAGGGACGAGTCTGGCCGGTCCCGCGAACCACATACTTGAATGTCGTCAGTTGTTCCGCGCCAACCGGTCCCCGGGCGTGCAGCCGGTCGGTGGCGATGCCGATCTCGGCGCCAAAGCCGAATTCTCCCCCGTCGGCAAACTGGGTGGAGGCGTTGATCAGGACGATGGCCGAATCCACCTCGGCGGCGAACTGGTCCGCCGCCGCTGCGTCCTCTGTGACAATCGCGTCCGTATGGCCGGAGCCATGGGCGGCGATATGGGCGGCCGCTCCGGCGACCCCGTCGACAATCGCCACCGCCAGGATCGGCGCCAGGTATTCGGTCGTCCAGTCTGCCGCGGTCGCCGCCTTCATCTGGGGCTCGATGTCCCGGGCGGCGGCATCGCCGCGAAGTTCGCAACCGGCGCGGATCAGGTCATCGGCCAGGGGCGGCAACAGGCGTTGCGCCGCAGCCCGGTCGATCAGCAGGGTTTCGGCTGAACCACAGACCGACACGCGGCGCATCTTTGAATTGACGATGATGGCGCGGGCCTTGGCCATGTCCGCCGCCGCATGGACGAAGACGTGATTCAGGCCTTCGAGATGGCCCAGCACCGGCGCCCGCGCCTCGGCCTGGACCCGGGCGACCAGGCTCTTGCCGCCCCTGGGGATGATCAGATCGACCTGCCGGTCCAGACCCGACAACAGATGGCCGACGGCGTCCCGGTCCGTGGTTCGCACGATCTGGACGGCCGATCGGGGCAGTCCCGCCGCTTCCAGCCCGGCCGCGATGCAGTTGTGGATGGCCAGGTTGCTGTTCAGGCATTCGGACCCGCCCCGCAGGATGACGGCGTTTCCGGCCCTCACACAGAGCGCCGCCGCATCGGCCGTCACATTGGGACGGCTCTCATAGATCATCGCCACCACCCCGATCGGGGTGCGGACCCGGGCGATATCCAGACCATTGGGCCGGGTCCATCGGGCGATCTCGGCGCCAACCGGGTCAGGAATGTCGGCGATGGCTTCCACGGCCAGGACGAGGTCCGCCAGCCGGTCCGCGTCGAGCCGAAGTCTGTCCAGCATGGGACCGGAGACGCCGGCATGGGTGGCGGCAGTGACATCCTTCTCATTGGCCGCCAGAATCTGCGGGGCCTGGCGCTGGATGGCTGCCGCCATGGCGCGGATGGCGTCCGTGCGTTGCTGTGGACCGGCCAGACGCAGGGCCCTGGCCCCCGTGCGGGCCGCCCGCCCCAGGGCCATCATCCGATCCCGCAAGGTCACGCCAGCGTCGTCCATCTGCTCCGTATCCAGATTTGCTCAGATTGAGCCTTAGCGACTTTGGACGGGCCTGAACAGACTTGCGGCGCAGGGATCCGGATCAGGTTCCCGGATACTGGAACTCGAAGGGCTGGGCCTGCGCCGTCAGGCAGGCGCCATCGACGGGCGCCTCCGGATTCGCCAGGAAGGCCCGGATCATGCGCCTCGCACAAGGGCTGCCGGAACTGACCCCGTGGGTGGCGTTGGGGGCGATGAACAACTGGCCCTTGGAAAACCTCGCGACGGCGGCCCTGGCCAGGCCGGGCGGACAGCCCGGATCGATCTCGGCGGCGATGAACAGGGTCGGGACATCGCTGGACTGCGGCGCCCCGTCCCGGGGGTCCGGCTTGCCGACGGGCCAGGCCTGGCAGACCTCGAAATACCGCAGCATCGAGGGGACCAGCAGCCGGGCGACAGGATCCCCGGCCGCCTCTTCCACCAGCTTTCCGGCATCCTCGAACGGTATCTCTTCCTTGCACAGATGGGTCAGATGCTGGCCCTCGACATAGGGGCTGCGGTCGGCCCGGTGGGCTTCCAGAGCCGAGAAATCGCCCCGGGTCATGGCGTCCAGATCGGCGGGAAGTTGACGCGCCCCGTCGGCGCCATAGGCGGCGTCCATCAGGAAACCGCCCAGGTCATCGGCCCGGTAGCTTCGCGCCTTGCCGGACTGGGGACCGGCCAGAAAGCGCGCGGCCATGGCGTCGACATCCTTTTCGAGGGAGGGATAACGCCCGGCGCAGACGGCGTCGGCGGCGCATTTGGCCAGAACCACCCGCACGGCATCCGCCACCATCCGTGGACCGCCCTGGGCCCAGGTCGCTTCCGGCGGCCACGGGGAGTCCAGCACCACGGCCCGAACGCCGTCCGGCGCATGCCGCAGCACCGCCATGGCGATGCTGGTGCCATAGGATCCGCCAACCAGATCGATCTGGCGATAGCCAAGCGCCTTGCGCAGATCCTGGATATCAAGGGCCACCTGGTGCTCATTGTACTGGCCAAGGTCAACGCCGGCTGCCCTCTGGCGCGCGCCGCAGGCGACCAGGGCGCGCGCGGCGGCCTCGGACAATGGCCCCGCGTCGTTCATCGGCACGGTCCCGCAGTCCAGCAGCGGGGTGGCCAGGCCCGAGCCGCGCTGGTCGAAGAAGACCCAGTCCTGGTCGACAGCCGCCATCTCGTCAGGACGCTGCCGACGCACCCAGCCTGCGACGGATTCCACGACATCGCCGCCGGGACCGCCATGCAGGAAGAACACCGGCGGCGCCCCGGCCCTGGGCGCGGAAGCCTTGACGATGGCCACCGGGATCGCGACCCGACGGGCGTTGAGACGGCCCCGGGTTTCATCGACGAGGAGCATGCCGCAGCTGACCCGGGCAGCCTGATCGCCAAAGTCCCCGGTACAGGCCGTCGCCTGCCAGGCGGCCGGGCCGGCCCTTGCAGCGGCTGGCGCGATCAATCCAGCCAGGGTCAGGGACAGCACGATCAGGGCGCGTAACATGGGCAGTTCCGATCCTTCGGCAGCCGTCCCTGTGTAGTCTGGCCCTCGGTTCAGCAACAGGGGGCTTGAATGCCCTTGCGTGAAGCGCATTAGAAGCCGCACAACTTTCCGCAAACGCGGTCCCTGCACGAGGAAACCCCATGACCGAAGCCCTGATCATCGACGCCGTCCGGACCCCCCGCGGGATCGGCAAGATCGGCAAGGGAGCCCTGGCCGAGATCCATCCCCAGCAGCTGGGCGCGACGGTTCTCAAGGCCCTGGCCGAACGCAACAACCTCAAGACAGAGGAAGTCGACGACATCATCTGGGGCACCAGCAGCCAGCGCGGCCCGCAGGGCGGCGACCTGGGCCGCATGTCGGCGCTCGACGCCGGCTATAACGTCAAGTCGTCCGGCGTGACCCTCGACCGCTTCTGCGGTTCGGGCATCACCTCGGTGAACTTCGCCGCCCACGCCATCATGTCGGGCATGGAAGACCTGATGGTCGCCGGCGGAACCGAAATGATGTCCATGGCCGGACGCCGCGCCAGCGAGAGCGATGGCCCGATGCTGATGGACGGCGGCAACCTGCGCCTGCGCGCCCGCCATCCCCAGTCGCACCAGGGCGTCTGCGCCGACTCCATCGCCACCCTGGAAGGCATCACCCGCGCCGATGTCGACGCCCTCGCCCTGGAAAGCCAGAAGCGCGCGGCGGCGGCCATTGCCGGCGGCCATTTCAACAAGTCCCTGGTCCCGGTCTATCATGAAGACGGCACCCTGGCCCTGGACAAGGAAGAGTTCCCCCGTCCCGGCACCACCGCCGAGGGCCTTGCGTCCCTGAAGCCGTCCTTCGCCGCCATGGCCGACGTGCCGCTGGACGCCAATGGCACCACCTTCCGCAAGCTGATCACTGCCGTCTATCCGGACCTGGACATCCAGTTCATGCACCATGCCGGCAACAGCTCGGGCGTGGTTGACGGCTCGGCCGCCCTGCTGCTGGCCTCGCCGACCTATGCCGCCAAGAATGGCCTGAAGCCCCGCGCCCGCATCGTCGCCACCGCCAACATGGGCGACTCCCCGACCCTGATGCTCAATGCGCCGGTTCCCGCCGCTCGCAAGGTCCTGGCCAAGGCCGGCCTGACGGTCGACGATATCGACCTGTGGGAAATCAACGAAGCCTTCGCCGTGGTGGCTGAAAAGTTCATCCGCGACCTGAAGCTCGACCGTGACAAGGTCAACGTCAATGGCGGCGCCATGGCCCTGGGTCACCCGATTGGCGCCACAGGCTCCATCCTGATCGGCACCCTGCTGGACGAACTCGAGCGCCGCGACCTCAAGCGCGGCCTGGTCACCATGTGCGCCGCCGGCGGCATGGCTCCGGCCATCATCATCGAGCGGATCTGAGCATAGCCCGCCCTGGTCGCGGCGGCTGCCGACGACCGGCGCGGAGAATGGTCATGGAAGGGGGGCGGCGCTGTTTATCGGCGGCCGCCCCTTTTTCCTGTGCAGCGAGCGAAGGACACGGTCGTCCGCTGATCTGGATCATTGCGGGCGGCGGGGCACGATGCAGACTGCCGGCATGACGCTGAACGCTCCCCGTCTTGGACTGCTCGTGGGCGGCCTCATGGCCGGACTCCATGCCTTCTGGGCGCTCCTGGTGGCAACGGGCTGGGCCCAGCCGCTCCTTGACCTGATCTTCTGGCTGCATTTCGTGACCCCGCCCTACCGGGTCGAGGCCTTCGAGCCGGTCCGGGCGGCGGTCCTTGTCATTGTCACGGGCAGTCTGGGGTTTCTTGGCGGGGCCGTCCTCGCCTTCGTCTGGAACAGGGCAGGCCCCGGGCAGGCCTAGGCTGCCCGAAAACCTTCACCCGATGGCCGTGACCTCGACCTCGGCGCCCGCAAGAACTGCCGTCTCGCCGACCGACTTGCCGAGCAGCGCCCGGGCCAGGGGCGAAAGGTAGGATACCGAGCCGGCGGAAGGGTCGGCCTCGTCCTCCCCCACGATCTGGAAGGTCTGGCGACGGCCGTCCTCGCGCTCGAAGGTCACCGTGCAGCCAAAGCGCACCGACTCCAGATCGGCAGGCGTCTCCACGAGCTGGGCGGTCGCCCGTCGGGCGTTGTAGTAGCGCAGGTCGCGGGTCGCCCGGGCCATGGCCGTGCGATCGGCGGCCACATCCCCCTGCTGTGCGGCGGCATAGGCGGCGCGGGCGGCAGCGAGCTCCAGTTCCAGCCGTGCCAGACCGCTGGCGGTGACCAGGTTGGGATGCGGGGAGATGGGGCGATCCGGCAGATCGGCTGCAGCCGCTTCGGAATCCCCTTCCTTGGTGAAGGCGACGCTCATGCGCTCACCCTATCCGGCGCGGGCCGGGTTCAACAGCCTGCACCGACCTAAAGGTACAGCTCGTTGTCATCGACCTCGGACGGGGGCGGCGCGGGTGCGGCGGCTGGCGGGGCTTGGGGCGCACTGACGACAGTCGGCGTCGCCGGTCGCTTGACGAGCCGTTCAACCCGCCGCAACAGGGTCTGGTCATCGAATGGCTTGACCATGAAGTCCTTGGCGCCAAGACGGATGGCCCGCTGCACATCGGCTGTGGCGCGGCTGGCCGCCAGAACCAGGGTCGGCGGGATGGCCCGACCGCCCCGGCCAAGGCTCTCAAGGACCCCGAAGCCGTCCAGCCTGGGCATGGCAATGTCCAGGATCATGGCCGCCGGCCGGCGACTGGCCACGACCTCCAGTGCGTCAACCCCGTCCCGCACTGCGACCGTTCGAAAGCCCGACAACTCCAGCCGGGTCCGCAGGAGGGCGCGGATCATTTCATCATCGTCGGCAATCAGGACCAGCGGCGCGTCGGCGGCTGGCGTCAGGCTGTTGCGTGCAGGCTTCATGATGCTTGGCGACATCCATCCTGGTCGCCCGGGGCGGAGCCTTCGTCCAGGGCGCCCATCACGGCGACCAGCAGGGGACCAAGTTGCAGGGGTTTGCGGACAGTGCCCTGGAACACGCCATCCAGATCGCCGGAGTCAGGGTCGGCGGTGAAGGCCAGGATGGGGATGCCGTCATTGGGTCCTCCCCCCATCCGGATGGCCTGGGCCGCCTGAAGCCCGCTCATCCCCGGCATTCTGAGATCCATCAGCACCAGGTCGAAGGGCTCGGTCCGGGCGATCGCGATGGCCTGGCCGCCGCTGTCCGCCAGACTGCAGTCCGCGTCCAGGGATGTCAGCACCGCCTTGGCCAGGACCCTGTTGGCCTCATTGTCATCCACGACGAGAATCCGCAGTCCGGAAAGACTTGGCCGGGGTTCGGTCTCCTGACCCGGGCCCTGAAGGTCGGCTGCAGGGGACAGGGTCGCGGCCGGAATCTCGAACCAGAAGATGGAGCCTGATCCGGGGTCGCTTTCCACGCCGATCTGGCCGCCCATGGCCTCGACCAGGCCCTTGCAGATGGCGAGACCCAGGCCGGTGCCGCCATGATTGCGGGTCGACGAGGGATCGATCTGGGAAAACTTGCGGAACAGCAGGGCCTGATCAGCCCGGGCAATTCCCGAACCGGTGTCCGCCACTTCCAGCCTCAGGACCCGGCTGGCCGGGTCATGGCGCGATCGCAGCCGGACTTCACCCTCGGCGGTGAACTTTACGGCATTGCCAAGCAGATTGAGCAGCACCTGGCTCACATGCGGTCCGTCCAGCCAGAGGCCGGTCGGAAGGTCCTCTTCCAGGTCCAGCGTCAGCCTGATTCCCTTCTCGGCCGCAGCGGAGTCGAACAACTCCAGGGCCTCGGCGAGAAGCGTGTGGAGGTCGCAGTCCTGGCGCCGGATTTCCACCCCGCCGGCGTCCAGCTTTGAAAAATCGAGAATGTCATTGACCGTCGCCATCAGGGCGCGTCCGCCGCTTTCGATCCGCCTGACATAGCCCCTCGCCACGTCCGGCAGATGATCGGTCTCGGCCAGCAGTCGTGAAAAGCCGAGCACAGCGGTCAGGGGGGTGCGAATCTCGTGGCTCATATTGGCCAGAAACTCCGCCTTGGCTTTCGTGGCGGCTTCGGCGGCGACATGGGCCGCCTGAAGCTGCTGCTCCATCGCCCTGCGGGCCGTTATGTCGCGAAGAACGGTGATGATATCCGTCACCCGGCCGTCGGCGTCCCGGATCTGGCTCGGGCTGCCCTCCAGCCAGACTTCCCGGCCGTCCAGGGTGATGATCCGGTGTTCCCGGCGGACGGTCATGTCCGGGGCGGCACCCCTGAAGAGATCCTCTGTGATTGAACGCGACGACTCCAGCTGTTCTGGCGCTACCAGCTTGAGGATGGGCTGCCCCACCATCTCGGCGGGGTCCAGGCCGTAGGAACGGCAGGCGGGCGAGATATAGCGGATCAGGCCGTCGGCCCCGATCCGGACAAGCACGTCAGTGACATTGTCTGCCAGGGTGCGATAGCGCAGCTCGCTATCGGCCAGTTCGGCTTCCATGGCCCGGCGATGGGTGATGTCGCGGATCACGGCGATGATTTCGGACGGGAGGCCGGCGTCGTTGCGCAACAGCTGGAAGCGGGTTTCCACCCACACTTCGGCCCCCGACCGGTGCTGGGCGCGGTGGGTAACGGTCCGGGCCTCGGCGCCGCGAGCCATCTCGGCCATGACCCTCTCGATTATTGGTCGGTCTTCGGGATGGACGAAAGCCTGGGCCGTCTGGCCGGCCATGTCTTCCGGTCGATACCCCAGAAGAGTCTCAATGGAGGGTGAGATATAGCTGCTGCGACCGTCCAGCCGGACCCGGGTGATCACATCGCCCATGTTCTCCGCCAGAAGACGGAACCGCGCTTCGCCGCGTCTGGCGTCCCGCACCGCCTGGACGTGGCCAGTTATGTCCTGGAACACCCCGGCGATGGCGAAGGGCTTGCCATCCGGATCCAGTTCGCAGGCCCCCCGGGCCAGGACGTCGCGTTGCTGGCCAGACTGGGTGATGATGCGCAGCTGGAAGGCGCTGTCCTCGCCGGTCGCCGCCGAATGCGCCAGGCCGCTGGTCACCCGATCGCGGTCGTCAGGATGATAGAAGGCTACGGCGTCGTCGAGGTTGGGGTCGAAGGTCTCGCGGGTTACCCCATGGATGCGATAGACTTCGTCCGACCATTCCACTTCGCCCGTGGCGATCAGATAACGCCAACGACCGACGCCGGACGTCGTTTCGGCCAGGGTCAACAGCGCGTTCGAGCGTTGCAGCTCAATCCTTGAATGCCGCTGGGCGATGGTTTCCTCGACCGCCTTGCCCAGGGCCTGAAGCCGGCGCAGCATCCGGTCGTCCGGCCTCGCGCGAGGGTGGTCGCTGATCACGCAGAGCGTTCCCAGGCAGTCGCCGCCTTCTGTGGCCAGGACCACACCGCAATAGAACCGGATGCCGGGCGGACCGGTCACAAGAGGATTGGTTGAAAAACGGGCATCCTGGGTTGCATCCTCGACCGCCATGACGCCGCCCGGGCCCATGGCCAGGGCGTGATGACAGAAGGCATGGCTGTGCGGGGTGGACTCGGTTTCCAAGCCAAGGCGCGACTTGAGCCATTGGCGATCGGCGTCCACCAGGGACACCAGGGCGATCGGGGTCTCGAACAGGTCGGCCGCGAGGGTCGTCAGCCGGTCAAAGGCCGGCTCCGGGGCCGTGTCCAGGATTTCGAGCGCGCTGAGGGCGGCCAGGCGGCGCGCCTCCTCCTCCGGCGATTCGAAAGGGCTGTTCATGGGACCGATAGTTGAGCGTTTCGCCTACCAAGCGATTAACTCCGGTTTGCGACACGCGGTCGCAAGAGCGTCGGCGCTTTGGCGGGATGGCCCTAATCCGCAGCAGGAATCGGCGCCCGTTCCAGCACGCTGTTGGCGATCTGCCCGATCGCCGTCCGGACCCCCATCACCAGCATCTCGCCGTCCTGAAAGCGGATTTCGGATTCGGCAAACAGGGGGCTGCGCTTGATCCTGGCCGAATCCCTCAAGGTCAGACGAAGGATCAGGTCGCTGGCGGCGGCGCCCTGTTCCAGGGCGTCTTCGACGGCCTGGCGCAGGTCCGCGACAGTTGCAAGACGGGGAGGTTGAGGAGGTTTTGCCAAGGTCAGGTTCCGGTCTGGGCCGAAGACGTCTTCACCCGGAACAAAGTGGCTGCGGGTCGCGTTCGCCGTTCGCCCCGACGCTCCGCGACGCGGGGCTGATCGATCGGGCAGGCCTTCGAGGTTGATCGACGGCAGGGTTCCAAGCGGAACGAACAGGTTTTCTAGCACAGTGTGACGGCAAGAGGCGACAAAAGCGACGCCGGCCCAAGGCGAATCGTTTCGGCTGCAGAGCTGTGTGACGGTGTTGGGGTTGCGGCCCCGAAATCCCGGCCGGGGCCTCAACTTTGAGTGCGCAGCCCCAAAACGGGGCAATGGTCAAAATGACGCACCCCCTGCGGCCATGCCTTCATATTGTTGCTTATCATTTGATGCGACTCAGTCGCATCGAGGCTTGGCATTGAAAAACAGGGAACCTGCTGTCGCTTGTCGTCTGACGATCAAAAATATGTGCTGGCGCACGATCGGTTCGTACTTCGCCTGGGGATCAACTATTTCCTCAACCAGGCGTCGCTTCTGGCCGAGCCCTTCGGGGGCGATGTCCTGCTGGCCCTAACCTTCCTGACCATCAACACCGGCAACCTGCAGCATTTGAGCAATGCGGCTTCCTTCAATCCCCTGGCCGTCGATGGCGTCATGCCGGACGGGCTGCGCCGCCCGGTCACCATCGCGGCGGTTTCGCGTGAACTGGGGATTCCGCGGGAAACCACCCGCCGCTATGTGAAACGCCTGATCGATATGGGCTATTGCCGCGCCACAGGTTCGCGAGGGATCCTGGTGCCCACAGGGGTCCTGAAGTCAGAGGCGATCAATTCCCTGGCCCGGCGCCATGGCGCCTTTGCCCGGGACCTGATGCAGGCCCTGATCGAGGCCCATGCCCGGCCTGCCGATCAGTGAGACGGACCGGGCGTCGCTGAACGGACCCGGCGACGGCCGGCCGCCAGGGCTGCCGCCAGCATCAGGATGGCCGCGCCCAGCGCCGCCATGGCCACGGTCGGCTTGACGCTGCGCTCGGCCACCCAGACGGCTGTCAGGCCCCAGGCGATGGGCAGGCCATAGACAAGGTGGCGAATCCGCCAGACGAGCCCCGCGCCGACAACTGCCACCAGCCCCACGCCGCCCAGCGCCCAGGTTTCGCGGGTCTGGGCCGTAATCACCCCGAAGGCGGTCAGCACGGTCAGGGCGTTGATGGCGCTGGCGATGGTCAGCCAGCCGGCCAGCAAGCCCAGGGGCCACAATACCCAGGCGCCGCGCTGTCCGCTCCCACGCCGATCCGCTGCCCTGATGACGCCCAGGATCATGGCCGCAGCCGAGACCGTGATGATGGCGACCGTGGCCAGCTTGGCGTCCAGGGCGGCGGCAAACAGCCAGGCGGCGCAACCGCCCATGGCGATCACTGACGGCCAGGCGACGGCGTCCAGGATGGCTGACCCCTTCGTTCCTGGCAGGGCCTGCCAGGCGGCATAGGCCAGCAGGCCCAGATAGATCACCCCCCAGATGGAAAAGGCATAGCCGGCGGCCCTGAGGGTCTGGTTTCCATCGCCCGCGAACATCTGCGCCGACAGGCCAAAGTCCGTCAGGGTGATGAAGGGCGCGGCGCCGACGGCGGCGATGGCCGCCAGCATGACGCAGAGGGTGCGCAGCCAGGGCTTGGCGGTAGGGGAGTCGGCAGGGGCGGATCGGGTCATGCCCCAAGCCCTATCACAAGGACGGGTCTTCGCCGCCCGCCGTTGTGGTGTCCGGGGACCTAGAACCAGAAATCGTTGGCCGTCAGGTTTGTGTGGTTGCCCGACAGCCAGATCACCGCATCAACAGAGTCGTTGTCGTCGATATGCAGCTTCTGCTCGGGAATGTTCCTGGTGTTATCGCAGCTGAGGTTGATTACGGCCCTGTCGCCGTCGTCCCAATGCGTGCGAATGCCAAGGTGGAAGCCCTGGTCGCCATCCAGCGCCGTCCTGGCGTCGATGCCGCTCAGCTCGACCCGGTCGTTGCCCCTTCCGCCATAGATGACCTCGACCGGGCCCGATAGTCATCCCGTTGTCCATTTTCTTGAACCTGACCAGGTCGTTGCCGCCCTTGGCATGGACGCTGTCGCCAAATCCGACATTCAGCAAGACATGGGCGAAATTGCCGCCGACCGGGGTCTGCCAGGCCGCCGTCCCGGTCAGGGTGACGGCGGTGTCGGGCATGCGGCGAGCCGACCCGGATCTGTCCTGTCCGGGCAGTCTAGCCCAGGGCTTACGGGACGCATCCCCACAGACCTGGGTGTTGCAAGGGCGCCGATCCGGCCGCTGTTGCAGCCAGCCGCCGGTCTGGGGGACAAGGGAGCTCACGGCCACCGTCGATCCTGCAGGGTTAAGGGATACAGCTCCATGACGCTTTCTGCCGCCGGAACGCCCGTTCCCACCGGTCCCGCCACTGCGCCTGCCTCCGCCGGCCTGACCTTCACCACCTCGCGGCAGTTCGAAAGCTGGCTGGCAGAGGTCGGGGCGAGCCTGGCCCTGACCACCTACCAGGCCGGCAAGCTGATCTTCCTGGGGCTGGGCGAGACCGGGCGGTTGTCCATCTTCGAACGCAGCATCGACCGCTGCATGGCCTTGCATGCCCAGGGCGATGACCTCTGGGTCTCTTCCATCTGGCAGCTCTGGCGGTTCCGGGCCGTGCCCGACGCCCCAGACGGCGCCTATCGCGGCCATGACCGGCTCTACGCGCCGCGCCAGTCCTGGGTGACCGGCGACCTGGACATCCATGACCTGGACCTGGATCAGGCTGGCCGGCCGGTCTTCGCCAACACCCTGTTCTCCTGCATCGGCACGGTCAGCGATACCGACAGTTTCATCCCGCTCTGGCAGCCGCGCTTCATCACCCGGCTGGCGCCGGAGGACCGATGTCATCTCAATGGCATGACCCTTCAGGACGGGGCGGTGGCCTATGCCACGGCCGTCGGGGCCTGCGACGCCGCCGATGGCTGGCGTGACCATCGCGCCTCCGGCGGCGTGGTCATTGACGGCCCCTCGGGCGAGGTGGCGGCGACCGGGCTCTCCATGCCCCACAGCCCGCGCCTGCATGAGGGGCGGCTCTGGCTGGTCAATGCCGGGACCGGCGAACTGGGTGTCCTGGATCCGGCGTCAGGCCGCTTTGAACCTGTGGCCTTCTGTCCCGGCTTCATGCGGGGCCTGTCCTTCATCGGACCCTGGGCCCTGGTCACCCTGTCCCTGCCGAGGGACAACCAGTCGTTCCGCGGCCTGCCCCTGGACGACCGGCTGGCCGCCGCCAATGTCGCGGCCCGCTGCGGCGTCATGGTGATCGACACCCGCAACGGCGCCGTGGCCCATTGGCTGCGGATCGAGGGGGCGGTCACCGAGCTGTTCGATGTGGTGGCCCTGCCAGGCGTGCGTCGTCCTGCGGCTATCGGGTTCCGCTCGGACGAGGTGCGCCGCATCCTGTCGGTTGGCAGCGCCAACCCCTGATCCCGCCGGTTCAGTCGCCGGCCTGAGTCTCGACCGGGATGAGCACCTCGTTGCGACGGGCAAAGCCAAGCGTCCACGGCGGATCATACTGGGCCAGGGCTGGCGGTCCGGCGGCTTTCAGTTTCCGCGCCTTCATCCAGGCTGTCAGTTCGGCCGTGTGCTTGACCCGGTCCCCGTCCCTGGCCCATCCGGAAAACCTGACCACGGCATACCGGACCGGCGGCTGCGGCAACAGCCGGACCCTGGGATCGTTGGGCGCCGGCAGGTTGGCCAGGCTGTAGCTGCTGGGCATGATGAACCGGACCACCCAGCCCTCCGACGAGGGCGACTGGGTGACCGGGGCGGTCATGGCGATCTTCTGGCCGGCAGACTTGGACTGAAGCACCGGCGCGGTCATGGCGACCTTCCGGCCCCCGTCATTGCCGCCAAAGATATAGCCGGCCAGCAGGCGAAAGCCGCGATTGCCTGCCGTCGACTGGTCGCCCTCGACCGTCACCTCGGCAACGATCAGGGCGGGATACTGCCGAACCTCGAAGGCGCCGTCCTGGGACAGCCGCACAAAGGCCGGTTCTTCGACAGCCATGGCGGGACTCGCAATCAGGGTCAGGATCAGCAGAAGGACAGAGGCAACGGCTTTCATGGGGTCGGGGTTCCTGAGGAGCGACCAGAGGCCGCATGGCCTTCTGTACCGACTATAACGCAGCCCGGCGCCGGCCGGTTCACCCAGGGGGCCTGGCTTGACTCGCGACCTTTCGCCGCTCCCTCCCGGCCGGCGCCCCGTCTTCCTGAAGTCGCCGCCCGTTCGGGTCACCGGCGCGCTGCCGGTCCGACCCGTTCATTCGGGGCGCCCGGGTCGGTCCCGGCGAGGGGGGGCCCGGACAGGTCCTGAATGGCCGCCTGCTGCCGAGGTGACAGGGCAGACCAGACCGGGCCGGGAAGGTCGGTCCAGGTCTCGCCCCCGGCCAGATGGACCGTCGCCGCCGCCCAGGCCTGATCTTCCGCCACTTCGCGGGCCATGGCGGCCTTGCGATGTGCGCCAAGGGCTGCCGCTCGAAAGGCCGCCTGCCGTGCCGGGTCCTCACCCGCAGTCGCCAGCGCCGCCTCGACCAGTCCCCCTTCCGACAGGGCGAGCTCAGGTTGGCTTCGGGTCAGGTGCCCGATCGCGTTCCGTGCCTCCCGCCGGTCCTGTTCCGCCTTTACCGCCTGCGCCAGATCGTCCCGTTCCGAAGCCGGGAGCACCGGTCCGGAGCCCTCCAGCAACCTGGCGGCCGCCGCCGGATCCTCTGCGGTCAGGGCCTGCACCGCCTGGCGGTGAGCCCGTGACAGCAGGGCGCGGTCTTCCCGTCGTTGCGCCTCAGGGGCCAGGCCGACGGCGGCGTTTCGGTTCCGTTGCTCGGCCAGGGCGGCGGCCAGGGACAGGCGGGCCAGATCCGGATCGATGGCGGCCAGGCGGCCAAATTCCGCCAGGGCCTGGACCTGTCTTTGCCAGGACAGGTCCAGTTCCGACCGGCGTTGGGTCGCTGCCGACCGGACCGAAAGCTCGGCCTCGAACCCGGCATGGCGCGGCTGGCTCAGCTGTTCGAACCGTTGGCGCGCGCCGGGCGAAAGGGCTTCGGCGGCCTTGGCCCGGAGGGCGATCAGCCCCGTCCGGGCCCGGTTCCAGACATCGGGGCCGGAGTCTTCGGCGCGCGCCTGGTCCAGCAGGGCCAGGGCGGATTGACGATACCGCAGATCGGCCTGGCGAGCGGCCAGATCGTCCGCCGGATTGGCATCCTCCCTTTCCGGCGACCTTTCGGGACCCACGGCTGAAGCGGGCGGGCGCATCTGGCGCGGAATCCTCACCATGAGCCCGACCCCGTCCGCGCCAGCCAGGACAGGGCATTCAGCCCGGTGCGCAGTCCGCTCTGGCCCCCGGGCGTATCCGCCAGTCGCCGGGCGCGGTTTTCCAGGGCGTTGCGCTCGAGCCGTCCATCGTATCGCGCATTGAGGGCTTCCAGCTCGGCCAGGGCTGCGTCCTGGGCGGCGATCAGGGCGTTGGATCCGCCGGCGCCGGTTCCGCTTTCAGCATATCTGGCCGCCTGGGTCGCAAGAAGCTGGCGGTTGCGCCGGCGAATCTGTTCCTCCGTCGCAGCCGACTGCTCCGCCGAGGCTGCGGCCTGGCTGCGGGCCTGCTGCACGTCATGGCGCTGGCTGGCCGCCCTGGCCTGGCCGTCCGCCACCTCTCCGGCGATCCTGGCGGCCGCCGCCGCGGCTGTCAGGGTTGGTCCGATCCAGGCCATGTCCGGTCTCCTGTCTGATGAGGATTGATGATCGCCCAGCGCTCGGCGTCGCCGCCGTCCTGGCAATAGGCCCGCATCCGGCCTTCTGGCGAAAAACCCAGCAGGCGGACCCAGCGCGCTGCGGGCGCAAAGTTGCAGGCCGTGACGGCCTCGATGCGCCGATAGGGCGTGGTCTGAAGATAGCGCCGGACCACCTTGGTCGCCGTGACCATGGCCGCCCCGGTATCCCGGGCCAGCAGGGTCCAGGCCAGGCCGCGCCCACCGCCCAGGTCCTGCACTCCGCCGCAGCCGATGATCCGATGTCCAGAAAACAGGCTCCAGGCCTCCCTCGTCGCTTCCAGCGCCTGAAGGGTTTCAGGGTAGAGCTCGCTCCGGAAGGGCGCCTGGGCCGGCTGCAGCACCAGGGTCTGCAGATGGGACGCCGCGAAGGGCAGGACGGTCAGGGCCTTACCCTTCATGGGTCGCCAGCTCCGGAAACAGGGCGATGAGCGTGAACGGAAACACATCATCGCCTTCCAGGGCGATGGTCGCCGCCCCGTCGAACCCGCCGGGAAAGGTCTGGACCAGGTCGCCCGTCCAGAGGGCCGGCGCAGCGTCCATGGCCGAGCCGGATCGCCGGTACTGAAGCGGGTCGCAGGCGCCGGGCGCCGGCCCGAACCGTCCGCCCAGGCTCTCCAGCAACCGCACCGTCAGACGGTGGATCCGCTTGCTGCGGCCCTGTGCGGTCCCGAGGGTCGCGCCTGCCTCCAGCGGCATGAGCTGTGCGCCATAGGGCGCCGCCAGGCCGGCCACGACCCGGCTGGCGGGCCTGGCCAGGGTGACGCCGCCACCGGTCACTGTCCGGTCCGGATGGGCTGCGCCATCGGCCTTGAGCCGGATGACCGCGCCCTCCAGATGTTCCAGCCCGCCCAGGGTCAGGGTGGGCGCTCCGTCATAGGTCAGGGCGCTGTTGGCATAGACCGCCAGGGCCTGGTCCTCTCCCGGCTCATGCTCGGGCGCCAGGACCTCGACATAGCGCCGCTCGAGGCCATTGATCAGACGGCGGACGATCAACCAGACATCGTCGCGTTGGCCATCTGGAGAAGGGATGACAGCGACCGATTCCACCGCCCCGCCCAGGCTGTGCCGCCGCCAGGCCAGGACCTGCTGTTCGAGGTTCAGGGTCAGGGCCTGCAGGCTGCCGTCGCTGCAGACGCACCAGATGGATTCATGCGGCGTCTGCTGCCAGGCCATGGCGATGACCGGAGGGATCAGACCCCGGTAGCGGTTCAGGTCCAGGGCCTCATAGCCATCCTGGCCCGGGACCAGCAGCCGCAGGCGCCGCCCCAGCTTCTCGACAAACACCACCCCGGCGCCGACCAGCACCGGCTCGACCCCCAGGCCGCCCCAGGCGGTTTCGGGGTTCTGCTGGGTGTTGCCGGGGCCATAGGGTTGCTGCGTCGTCTGCTGGCGCAGGCTGTGTTCGCCGCCATTGGTGCCCACCAGCAGCACGGACCGCGTGGGCATCACCCATTCGACCGGATTGCCCTGGACCGACTGGATCGAAAGCACCACGGCGCAATCGGCCAGCACCTCGCCATTGGCACGGGCCTCGAAATTGGCGAAGTCACCGGCCGTCGACTGCCAGACCTGCTGACCGCGAAACCAGCTCAGCCGCTCCCGGAAGAAACAGACATTGTCCGGCCAGCCGGCGGCCGCCGACCAGGCGCCATGGGCCCAGCGATGGGTCGGCCGGCTGGCCAGCTGCCCGGGCAGGCGGGACAGGACCACGCCGCTGGCCTGGGTCGGACCAGCCACGTCCGTGATCCGCAGATGGCCATAGCCTGCATGAAGATACTCCCATTCCACCCCGATCGAGCCAACCGCCCCGTCGCCCTTCTGCTCCTCGCCGGTCCCGTCCCAGGCCCGGCCCCGGGTATGAACCGGCAGCTCCTCGCCGCAGATGGCCGGCTTGTCGCCAGTGTCCACGGGCCCTGTCTGTGTGCAGCGGTAGTGGCGAAAATCGGCCCGCCGTTCGTCCCCGACATCGGTGGTGGTCCGCACCTGCCAGGCCCGCACATCGGCGCCGTCCAGCAGGTCCAGTTCGAACAGGCCGCCCACATGGCCGGCCTCAAAGACCGGGCCGCTGGCGGTCAGGGTCACGGCGCCGCCGACGCTGAAATCTCCCGCCGCCGACACGGTTAGGGTCTCATCCCGGTTGCGGTCCCGGAACGGCCCGCCGACCGGCTGGAAGGGGGCCAGCACCCAGTCGAGATTGCTGCGGCGGCTCAGGGTCATGGGCGGATGGCCGGCGCAGGCCAGATAGACCACATCGCCCGACTGCTCGAACCGTATGCCGAAACTGCCATCGGTGCGGGTCAGGTCGGCCGCCAGATAAGGGCTCTCGATCTCGAGGATTTCCGGCGAGACCCCGCCCGTGGTCAGCCGGCCACGGTTGCGGAAGAACCGGACATAGCCGGGGCCAAACTCCAGCACGAAGGCGTCACCCTGGCTGAAGATGAAGGGCGCCAGCCAGCTTCGGCCGGCGCAGTCCTTTACCGCCCCGACAAAGACGCTGCCGGCGGCCCGCTGCAGGGCGCCCTGGACCCGGGGGATCAGGTTTTCGCATCGGCTCAACCCGGTGCGCCACGGTTCCAGGTCCGGCCGCCCTCCCATCAGGGGCGACAGTTCTCCGGCATTGAAGGCGGTGATGGCGGGATTGGCTCGCATGGCGCTCCGGTCCTGGCTCGGGGGTGGGAAGGGGTGGTCAGGACCGGACGGTCAGCCAGTCGCCGTCCGGGGTCAGTTCCGGCGGCGCCTCCATGGCGTTGACCCGGAAGGCCTCGCGCAGGGCCAGCTGATAGTCGCGGACGGCGGCTTCCCGCCGGCTGCTTGACTGGGTCAGTTTTTCCGAAAGGTCCGCCGCCAGACGGCAGACCACCGCCTCGGCGAACAACGGATCCCAGGCCGTCACATCCACCACCTTCCGGACATAGCGGATGGCCAGGGGCGCGGCGGCGTTGGTCAGGATCCGCCCGCCTTCGAGGGCGAAGGCTCCGCCCGGCGCGGCCGGCAGCCCGGCCACCTCCACCAGCTGCAGGCAGTCGGCGGGCAGGGGAAACTGCCTTGCAAAGCCGAAGGCCGGCGCTGATGCCTCTGCCGCCAGATGCGCCCGGGCCATGGCGAAATGCCAGCGGCCTGTCCTCAGGACCAGGTCGCGGACATCCTCGATCCGGCTGCGGATCCAGCGGGCCTTGTCGTCCTCGTCGTCCAGGGACAGGACGCCGCCCTGGCCCAGTCTGGCCAGGGCGGCGTTGCCGACGGCGGTCAGGGAAGCGGGCATCGCGCCGCCTCCCCGCCCTGGAGAGCTGCGGACCTCAGCATCCGGCGCAGAACCGCACCCGCAGGCTGATGGTCCCGGTCCCGGTGCCGGCCGTGTCGCCGGTCAGGGCCAGGTCATAGTCCACCTGCGGATCGGCGCTCAGGCCCAGCCGCTCCCAGAGCCGTTTTTCGATCTGGTCGATCCGGGCGGCGCTGGCCTCGTAAAGGACCTCGGTCCCGGCCTGGGCGGCGGACAGGTCCAGGGCTGTGGCGAACAAGTCGTCATCGACCGCCGCGCCGCCGTCATCGGCGGTGCGATAGACCCCGAGATCAAAGGCCGTGGCCCCGGTTATGGCGTCGCTGAACAGGGTCAGTTGCGAGACCCGGTCGGAGGACCGCAGCCGGGCCAGGCGATAGACCGAGCCGTTGTCGTCGGCGGCGGCCACCTGGACCGTCCCGACCCCCTCGAACAGCGATCCCCGCACCAGATGGGCGGGGCTGGCAACCCGGGGCAGGGCGTCCCGGTTGCCGATGGCGGTGGACTTGGTATTGGCGACAGGCATGTCAGCTCCTTGAAATGCGGGAAGGGCGGGGTCTGGTGGTCTTCAGCTCTCGGCGCAGAGCACCTCGACCACCTTCTTCTCCTCGGTGCGGGTGGCGCCGATGGTCACCGAGCCAGTGATCTCCATGGGATTGCCCTCCAGGTCGCGGCGGGGGCCGATATCGGTGGCGACGTCCGACCAGATGCCCAGATGCATGCCGCTCTTGGCGTAGATCGGCACCCGGCGGTGGGCGCCCGACAGGGTCAGGCGCTCGCAATGGACAAAGTCGATCCCCAGGAACCGGGTGATGATCCCGTCCTTCAGGACCGGCCGATCGCCGCCATTATAGTCGGCCGAGGTGATCTGCATCTCGCCTAGCAGGGCGTCATGCTGGATGCTGTTGACCACGCAGAGGATCTGGTCGCTGGCCAGGTCCACCTCATTGGCCATCAGAATCTTCTTGGCGGCCCGCAGCTTCAGGACATTCAGGCTGGAGGCGGCGCCGCCGACATCGACGGCCACCCTCTGGCCGGCGGGAAAGGCGGTGGTGGTCCCGCCCTGCTTGCCGGTCCGGGCATCGGCCCAGAAGGCGCGGATGATCTCGTCATCGATCCGCCGGCCCAGGCTGGCGGTGCAGGCCTGGACCAGGGGATTCTGCGGGTCGGACGCCGTCTGCAGCAGGTCGATATTGTCGATGATGTCGCTCCAGTCGAAGAAGCGCGGATAGGCCCAGCGCCGGTCGACCGGCGTGTTTGCGGCCTCCTTGGGCGTGGCGCGGCCGGTGCGCTCCCGCGCCTCGGTGACGCCATATTGATCGACCGGCGAGGCGCCTTCGCCGCGGTGCTGGCCGGTCATCACATGCTGGCGCAGTTTCGAGCCCCGCTGTTGCAGCAGCAGGCTGGCGGTCTTGGCGAACTCGATGCGGTAGTGGCCGCTCAGGTCGGTCATGTCTTGGATCTCCGGGGGATGGGGTTGGGGCGCGGCCGGCCCGGACTTGCGGGCAGGCAGGGTCGGTCACGCGGGGCCAGGGGCGCCGCGATCGGTTGAAGGTCTTGAGGGGTGTGGCTGTTGGCGCGCGGCCTCAGGCGGCGCCGGCGATCCGGGTCAGGCGGGTCCATTCGGCCCGCTCTTCGGCGCCGCCGGCCATCCAGCGGGCCTGCCAGGCCTGGTCGCGGCGCAGGGAGGCGATGCGGCCTTCCGCCTGCTGCGGGGTCAGGCCAAAGCCGCCCTGGCCTTCGCCCTCGATGAACCGGTCCTCGCCGAGGCCCTGGCCGATCCTGGCGAACAGGCTGACAGCCCGGCGGGTGCCCAGACCCGCCTCGATGGCCGCCATCTCGTCCCTCGTGACGCCAAAGGTCCGGGCGCCGCGCTGGAACTGCTCACGATTGGCGGCGAACCGGGGTCCCCATTCGGTCTTCAGGGCGTCCCAGTCCCTTTGCGACTGCGCCTGAAAGTCCTGCTGGTCCTGGGCGGCTCTTGCCTCGACATAGGCGTTCCATTTCTCGGCCAGGGCGCCGGCCCGGGCCTTGCCCACCCCGGCCTCGAACAGCCATTCGGCGGCCTGCTGGCTGAAGGCGGCATCGGCTCCCGCCAGCTCGCCCAGGCCATAGTCGGCGGCGCTGTCCGGCCGGCCGAGGGCCCGGAACAGCCGGTCAAAGCCTTCGGCGTCGCTTTCATCCGTAGGCAGATCAATAGACCGGGACTCGGGCAGCAGGGGCGGCCCGGCTGCGTCCGGCGGGGCCGCATCGAGGCCCGGTTCCGTGGTTTCGGCAGGGGGCGGGGCGTCAGTCATCGGCTTCATCTTCCTTGAGATTGAACAGGGCCCGGTCATCAATGGCGACCATGGCGCGGATGCGGTTGAACACCTCCTGCCGGCCGATCAGCCGCAGGGTGGCCAGGGGATCGACGGCGCCGTCCGCCGTCCGGGCGACCGGCGCCTCGGGGACCAGGCAGAACCGCCTCAGGTCGGCCAGCACGGCCCGGGCCTCGCCCGACCGGCCATCGCCAAACAGGGTCTGGTAGGCGCGCTTTCGCCGCAGCAGGGGATGCAGGATCATGCGGCGTCTCCCAGGGGGCGCGCCTCGCTGTGCAGCAGGTCCAGGGGCGCGCCGCGAATCTCGGCCAGCCGCCTGAGGGTCTCCGGACCCTTGATCAGGCTTGCGGCGGCGGGGTCGAAGGGCGCGATGGCCGCTGCATCCTCCAGCAGCCGCAGGATCGCCACCCCTTCCTCCGCCCGCTGGGCCCGGGCCAGGGGCGAGGTGTATTCCACGTCGGCCGTCACATCCTCCAGACTGTCCAGCTCCGGCGGCATGGGCGGCAGGACGCCGGAGGTGGCCAGGATGTCCAGCTCGGCCTGGATCAGGGGGGCCAGAAGCTCCGACTGCAGCCGGCCCATGACCGGCGCCAGCAGGGCGCCCTTTTCCTGGGACCGCAGCATGGCCTCGGTGGCCGTCATCTGCGGGGTCTCCACCAGGATCTGGAACAGATTGACCAGGAAGGCCTGGTTGATGACCTCCCGGGTCTGGCTGACCATCTCCAGGGTGATCGGCAGGTTGGCGCCCACCTTCAGGGGCTTGACCAGTTCGGCGCCGTCAAGGCCCAGCGCCCCGCGATTGAGCGCCCGGGGCTGCAGCTTGAAGCCGGTCATGCCGCCCTCGTCCGACAGCAAGAGGGGCGGTTCGGCGATCAGCTGGCCGGTGCGCAGCAGGGTCTTCTGCTGCTCATTGACCGTCTTGATATCGGCCAGGACGGTCATGGCCGGGCCCCGGCCATAGACCTCGCGCGGCGCCGTCACATAGCGGGCCACGGCATAGCGCTGGGTGCGATAGCCCTGTTCCTTGACCACCCGGCGCTCTTCGGGCGCCACATGCCAGCTGGCATAGGTCATGCCCCGCCAGTCCTGCCGCGACCAGTCGGCGTCGTCCCGGGGGCGGACGCAGTGGATGACCTCGAACCGCCGGTGCGGCTCCTTTTCGGCGGCCCGGGCGATGCTGGCGGGGGTGTCGTCGCCGAACCGCCGCAGCCACTGGCGGGCGGTCAGCTCGAACCGGCGGTGGACGGTGTCGACCATCCCCTGGAAGTTCTCGGAAAACCAGGTCTGGGCAAACGGCACTGACCGGTAGCGCAGCCCGCCGGCCAGGTCGTCATCGACAAACAGCACGCCGTTGCCAAAGGCGCCCAGCCCCACATAGGTCTCATGGGCCTGGCTGGCGAAATTGGCTCCGGCGGCATAGCGGGCGGAAAACAGCGCTGTATTGACCGCCTGCAGCCAGGCCCGAACGGCCTCGGGCAGGGGCGCCGTCTGGCCCCGGTCGTCCCGCCAGTTGCGGATCACCAGGTCATGCCAGCGCAGGGTGCGCGGAGTCAGCATGTTCTCCATGGCGGCGGCAAACCGGTCCAGGGCGAGCGGCGCGGTGGAGTCGAACAGCTTCTCGTCGATCCGGCCGCCCGGGCTGCGGACCCCCTTGCCAAAATCCCTCTGCCGGGTCAGGACCCGCTCGGCCACCTCCTGGCAATGAGCGTCCAGGCCGGACCGTTCGGCCTCCATCCAGGCCTGCTGGCGCAGCACATCCTCGGCGCGATCATCGGGCACGCTGGCTCTCCGGCAATGGGGTGGGGCGCCGATCGAAGCGGCGAGACCATTATCCCATGTCGGCGAGGTCACCGGAAAAGGCGCGAGTGCGTTTTTTTTCTTTACGGACTCCTTCGAATGGGGTGAGCTTGGAGCCCGGATTTCCACTGCTCAGCATCGGACGACCCCGCCATGGCCAGGACCCTCGAGTTCATCTTCGATTTCGCCAGCCCCAACGCCTATCTCTGCTGGAAGGTAATGCCCGGCATCCTGGAGCGCACGGGGGCGGAGATGACCGTCATCCCCTGCCTGCTCGGCGGCATCTTCAAGGCCACCGGCAACCAGGCTCCCTTCGTCGCCTTCGGCCCGATCAAGGGCAAGATGGAATACGAGATGCTGGAGACCCGCCGGTTCGTGGCGCGGCACGGACTGACCGATTTCCGCATGAACCCGCATTTTCCCATGAACACCCTGATGATCATGCGCGGCTTCTGCGCCGCCCAGCTGCAGGGCGTGGCCGGCCCCTATATGGACGCCGTCCCCACCGCCATGTGGGAGAAGGGCGCCAAGATGGATGATCCCGAAGTGGTGGCGACCGTCCTGACCGAGGCCGGCCTCGACGCCGCCGCCCTGCTGGCCGCAGCCCAGTCGCCGGAAGCCAAGGCTCTGCTGGCCGCCAATACCGACGCCGCCGTGGCCCGCGGAACCTTCGGCATCCCGACTTTCTTTGTCGGCGAAGACATCTTCTTTGGCAAGGAACGGCTGGGTCAGGTCGAGGAGGCCCTGTCCTGATCCTCCCCCACGATCCTCCCCCACGATCTTCACTCGGGCCCGCCGGGCCGATCTCGGGGCCGATCTGGGGGAAGGTGACCATTTCAATCCACCAATGATCCGGATGCGGAAAATCCGCCTCCTCCCGGCCTGGTGGCTTTCCAGCAACAGTGTCAAAAACCACTGACATATCGGGGTTGACCTTCTCGGCGGGTCGGCCTACCCGGGGGATGTTCTGGCCCTCGTGGCCGTCTTTTGCGAGCTTTTCAACCGTGACCGTGACCCCTGTCATGATCAAAGTGCAGGTTCCGTCCGCCCTTCGTGGCGACGGTTGCCCTGTCGCTGCTCGCGAGGAGAACGCCGCCTAGATCCATCCGGATTGAAGCCCATTCGCCCCCTCCCGAGCTGACCGCTTCGGAGGGGTTTTTCATGCCCGTTTTCCGGGGCGATCAGCCCGGGTCAAAGACCTGGAAGAGACCCGTCGATGTCCGACGACGCCATCATGACCGCCCCGCCCCATCCCCGCGACAGCGACGTCGCCGGGGCTTTCAACAGCGCTGGCAACCGCGCCGGCTGGACAGCCGAGGCCAGGGCCATCCTGGTTCTGTCCGGGCCCCTGGTCATCACCCAGCTGGCCCAGATGGCGATCCTGGCCATCGATGTGGTGCTGCTGGGCCGGCTCAGCACGGCGGCCCTGGCGGCCGCCGCCATCGGCAATACGGTCTATTACTTCACCTGGCTGCTCGGTTCCGGCCCCGCCATGGCCGTATCGCCCATGATCGCCCAGCTGTTGGGGGCCAGGCCCGATGCGAAAGCCGGGGTGCGGGCCATCGTCCGGATGGGGCTCTGGGCGGCCGTGCTGCTGACCCTTCCGCTGTTTCCCATCCTGCTGTCGACAGAATGGATCCTGGTCCACCTGGGACAGGCGCCGAACCTGGCCCGGGATGCTGGCCTGTTCACCGCCATGCTGTGCTTCGGCCTGCCCTTCACCTTCGGGTTCCAGGTGCTGCGCAACTTCGCCACGGCCATGGAGATGCCCCGGGCGCCGCTGGTCGTCATGCTCTGCGCCGTGGCCTTCAACTTCGTGGCCGCCTGGATGCTGATCTTCGGCCATCTGGGCGCGCCGAAGCTTGGAATCATCGGGGCCGGCATCGCCACCTCGGCTTCCGCGGTGTTCTCGTTTGTGGCCATGCTGCTGGTCATCTTCCTGACACCCAAGCTGGCGGCGGTGCGGGTGTTCCGCCGGTTCCATATCCCGGCCTGGATGCAGCTGGCCGAACAGTTCCGGCTGGGGGTTCCCATCGGCCTGACCATGCTGTTCGAGGCCATGCTGTTCAATGCCATGACCCTGGTGGTGGGCACCTTCGGACCCACGCCCCTGGCAGCGCACCAGGTGGCCCTGAACTTTGCCTCGGTCACCTTCATGGTGCCCCTGGGCGTGGCCATGGCCGCCACAGTGCGGGTCGGTCTGTTCGCCGGCGCGGGCGACATGGCCGGCGCCAGACGGGCGGGCCTGACCGCCATGGGCATGGGCGCCCTGATCGTCCTGCTGTTCGGGGTGGCCATGGCGCTGTTCGGCAAGCAGATTGCCGGGCTCTACATCGCCGGGCGCGGTCCTGAAGATCTTCAGGTCATCGCCCTGGCGGCAGTGTTCCTGAAGGTCGCGGCGGCCTTCCAGCTGTTTGACGCCCTGCAGGTGGTGGCGGCCCTGTCCCTCCGGGGTCTGAAGGACGCTCGCTGGCCGATGTTCATCGCCGGCGGCAGCTACTGGCTGGCCGGCGCCCCGGTCTGTATCGCCCTGGGGGTCGGTCTGGGCCTTCAGGGGCTGGGGGTGTGGATCGGCCTGGCCTTCGGGCTGGCGGTGGCGGCTGTGGCCATGAGCCTGCGCTTCCACCTGCTGACCCGGGCCAGGGGCTGACGGCCTCTACAACTCCAGGGCCAGGACGACATCGTCATAGTCGTTCTGGCCCACATGGAAGATGCGGGTCCCGACCTGGACAAAGCCGGTGCGGCGATAGAAGGCGAGCGCCCGGTGGTTTTCGCCATAGGCGCCCAGCAACAGTCGCAGCGCCCCCCGCTCCCGGGCCCGGTCGATGGCGGTCTGCATCAACCGGGGGCCCAGCCCCTCGCCATGAAAGCGGTGCAGCACATAGATCCGGCGCAACTCCAGATCGTCCGGGCCTGTCGCCACCGGCAGGTCCGGCGGGCTGACCATGGCAAACCCCACCGGCGCATCGTCCGGCGCCATGACGGCCAGATAGAGGTCCACCGCCGGATCAGCAGCCAGGGCGGCATAGGACTCCGGGGAATGGGTCTTCTGGCCGTGCAGCAGGATGTCGCCGCCATCGACGATGCCGGCATAGGTCTCCAGAAAGGTTGCCTGTCCCACCAGGGCCAGACGATTGGCGTCGGCTGGACTGCAGCGGCGGATGGCGTGGGTCATGGCGGCGCAGGGTCCGGAGAAGGAATGACGGGGCCGTGCTTAGCGGCGATTCGGGCTCCCGTCAGGACGCGACCAGCAACACGGTTGCCCCGGCGGCGATGGACAGGATGCCCGCCAGCCGTCCGCCGGTCAGCCGCTCCTTGAGAACAAACACCGCGATCAGGGTCGCAAACAGGATGGAGGTCTCCCGCAGGGCCGCCAGCCGCGGGGTGTCGCCCAGCCTCAGGGCCCAGAGGGCCAGGCCATAGGTGACGATGGACAGGGCGCCGGCCGCGAGACCGGCCTTCCACTCGGCCCGGGCCGCCAGCAGGAACCGGGGACCGCGCCACAGGGCGAAGATCAGCCCGATGCCAAACCCCAGCAACAGGAAGATCCAGACGATATAACTGAAGGCCGATGGCGCCGCCCGCACCCCCTGCGCGTCGATCACCGTATAGACGGCGATACAGGTTCCCGTCGCCAGGGCCCAGCCAAGGGCCCGCCGGTCGACCTGCCGGCCCAGGCCCACCACCAGAACCCCGACCGAGACCAGGCCAATGCCGGCCGCGGTCAGCCAGCCGATGGGTTCGGCGAACAGGGTCACCGCCGCCACGGCCGCGAGCAGCGGCGCAACCCCGCGCAGGATGGGATAGGCCACCGACATGTCGGCCCGCTCGAAGGCCTTGATCAGGCAGACCAGATAGACGAGATGCACCGCCCCGCTGGCCGCCAGCCAGCCCCAGGCCCCGGTTGGCAGGGGGACGAAAAAGACCGCCGGCAGGACGATCAGCCCGGAAAACCCGTCGATCAGCGCCCGGCTGGACATCTTGTCCTGCCCGGACTTGAGGATCGCATTGACCACCGCATGCACCGCCCCAGAGGCCAGCATCATCAGGGCGGCGACGGGGGGGGCGGTCATGGGCGAGCTCATTGCGAAACCAGAGCTCTACAGCCCACCCGCCGGGCAGGGCCAGTCTCCTACATCAGCAACGGCCAATCCCCGCTGCCAACTCCTGGCGCCCCTGTCGGCGGGGTCACCGCCAGCCGCCCTGTCTGGTCGCCGGAAAGCCAGATCTGGCCATCGATGCTGTTGTTGTCATCGACATAGAGGTTGATCACCGTCCGGTCGTTGGCTGCGTCATAGGTGATGGTCATCTCCCCGGCGGCTTCGCCCGTCCCAAGCTGAAAGGCCTGGTCGCCGTCGAGGGTCGCGTCGGCATCGATGAAAGACAGGTCGATCTGGTCGTCATCCGAGAAGTCGGTGATCAGGTCGGCGAGGCCCACCTGGCTTTCCTGCACCGTCCGGAAGCGGAAGATATCCTCTCCAAGGCCGCCGATCAGGACGTCACTTCCCAGCCCACCTTCAAGGCGATCCCGTCCGCCGCCGCCATCAAGCACATCATCGCCGTCTCCGCCCTTCAGCCGGTCGCTTCCCAGCAGGCCATAGAGCTTGTCGAAACCGCGACCTCCGGTGATCTGATCGTCGAAGTTGCCGGCGTGGAAGGTCAGGTTCTCGATGCCCCTGATACTTCCCGCGACCAATCCATTGACGAGAATGTCGTACTGCCGCCCGCCCTGGAACGCTCCGTACTCGAATAGAATGGCTCCGGTTGATCGCCCGGACTGAACAATGGCCGAGTCGGCGCCAGCGCCGCCGTCGAAAACGGTGTAGAGACTGCCCACCAGCAAATCGTCTCCAAGGCCGCCGTCAAGGTGGTCCGTGATGCTGGCGCCCTCGACGATATCCGGGCGCTGAGCCAGGCCGAACAATTGGTCATTGCCGGAGCCGCCCATCAGGATGTCCGCCCCCGACCCGCCAACCAGGATGTCGGCGCCCTGGTCGCCCAGGAGCGTATCAACTCCTGTCCCGCCATCCAGGTAGTCATCGCCCCCGCCGCCGATCAGGACATCGTTGCCTGTGTCGCCGAAAAACCTGTCCGATGACTGCCCACTCACAAGCCTGTCGCCAACCCGACCGCCATAGAGGGTCAGGCTTTCGATGCCGACCAGCGTCGTTTGAAGGACACCGCCCAGAAAGATGTCGTAGGTCCGCCCGGTTTCGCCGCCAAAGTTTACAGTAACGGCGGCTATCGAGTCGGCGGCATGGACCTCAGCGGTGTCAAATCCATCGCCGCCGTCAAACTGGCTCTTGAAGCCGCCGACCAACGTATCGTCGCCAGCGCCTCCGAGCAGCTGGTCCAGATCCGGGAGCTCGGAAATGGCTCCGAAGTAGCCGCCGTCCAGTCCGTTGAGATAGTCGTCTCCGGCGCCTCCAATCAGGACATCATCGCCGCCATTTCCAAAAAGGCGGTCGGCGGAGGCGCCGCTGACCAGCCTGTCGGCCGCCGAACCGCCATACAGGGTCAGGCTTTCGATCCCGACCAGGGTTGTCTGCTTGATTCCGTTTTGGAACAGATCGTAGGACTGTCCGGCCTCGCCGCCAAAATCGATGGTCATTGACGTCAGAGAATTCGAGGCATGAATCTCAACCGTGTCAAAGCCCTCACCGCCGTCAAACTGGGTCTTGAAACCGCCGATCAATTGGTCGTCGCCAGAGCCGCCGAGTAACCGGTCAAGGCTGTCGAGGGTCAAATAAGCTCCGGAATAATCAAGCTCATTGTAGTCGAGCCCGACCAGAAGATCGTCGCCGGCGCCGCCCTCCAGAAGATCATCGCCTGCATTGCCCAGAAGCGTATCGGCGCCGGCACCCGTGATCAGTTCATCGTCATAGGCGCTTCCGAAGACGGAAATGTTTTCAACATCCCGAAGGCTCCCGGACGCAACTCCGTCCTGGTAGATCGTGTATTCAACGCCCGTCTCGCCGCCATACTGGATCTTGAGCGCACCCAAAAGGTCGTAGAACTCGTCTCCCTCGGCGGCATACCGTCGATCATACAGGATGGCGGTGTCATTGCCTTCGCCGCCATCGAAGTCGGAGGCGACCCCGCCCTGCAATTGGTCATCGCCTGCGCCGCCCCAGAGCTGGTCGCTTTGGTCCGCATAGCCTTGCAGTCTGGCCCCAGCCAACAGACTGTCATCGCCATCGCCGCCGAAGAGACTGTCCGCACCGTCTCCACCGATGAGACTGTCCGCGCCCAGTCCTCCTTCCAAGGTGTCAGCGCCCAGGCCACCGTTCAGTAAATCTGTTCCATAGCCCCCCAGGAGGCGATCATTGCCAAGGCCACCATCCAGACTGTCGTCGCCATCCCGGCCGCTCAGAAGGTCATTGCCAAGACCGCCGATTAGTGTGTCATCGCCGCGACCGCCATCAAGAATGTCGGCGCCGTCACCGCCGTCCAGACTGTCGTCGCCGTCATTGCCGCGGATATCGTCAGCCAGATCGGTTCCCGTGATGGCGTCATCGCCGGTCGTGCCCCTGATGACGGAAAGGCTGTCGCCGCCGCTGGCAACGTCGAGACGGTAGGCTGCCGCCGGCGCAGGTATCGGAGCGACATTCGCCGCGACCCAGGGTCCCGGTGCGCGATGGTGCGATCCATCTGTCGGGACATCCCCGTCAATCCGGTCATTCCAATCCTGCCAGACGGCAAACCCGCGACCCTCGACGCCCTTCATGGCTCATCCTTCAGATTCGATACCCACAGGCCTTGGCGGAATCCGCGATCGTGCCCGAACAACTGCAGCGTGCCCCGTGCGAGGCGCGCATTCAATGGCCCAGAGTTCAATCTTCAGCTGATTCTTACCGACGGGTTGCGGCGATCCTGTTTGCCTTGCCGGAGACGCCGTGCATCGGCAGGGCTTTGGCCTGTGGCCAAGCCCGACCTTGGAAAGCCTGCCTCTGAAGCTCCACAGACTCTCCCCCTTGCCCTCGGCGCCCGCCAATGCTGAAAGCGCCGCTCGCGGGGCGGACTTTGAGTGACTCACAGGACTGACATCGACGGCCTGCGGGGCCTGGCCGTGCTGGCGGTGTTCGCCGGGCATCTGGGGCTCAGCGGGGTTCCCGGCGGGTTCGTCGGGGTGGACGTGTTCTTTGTCGTCTCCGGCTTTGTCATCGCCCGGGTGGTCAGCCGCCGGCAGGGTGCGGGGCAGTTTTCCCTGATCGACTTCTGGGAGCGGCGCACCCGGCGTCTGCTGCCGGCCGTGCTGGTGGTGATCGCCGCCGCCACGGTCATGGCGATGATCCACATGTTCCCGGACGAGCTGGTGGGGTTTGCCCGGTCCGGCCTGTCGACCCTGGCCTTTTCGGCCAATCTCTATTTCTGGCAGACCATCGACTATTTCGCCGCTCCGCCGGACATGCACCCCCTGCTGCATGCCTGGTCCCTGGGGGTGGAAGAGCAGTTCTACATCGTCTTTCCGCTGTTGATGGTCCTGGGCTGGCGCTGGTTTCCCGGCCGGCTGCGCGCCGTGCTGGCGGTTCTGGCCTTGGTCTCCTTCGGCGCGGGGGTCTGGATGGCGAAGGACATGATGTCGGCAGGCTTCTACCTGCCCATCGGCCGGGCCTGGGAGCTTCTGCTGGGTGTGCTGCTGGCCCAGGGCGCCATTCCGGTGCCCAGCGATCGCCGGGTCCGCTCCCTGATGGGTGTCGTCGGACTGGGCCTGATCCTGGGGGCCATGGCCCTCTACCAGCCCTGGACGGCCATGCCCGGAACCGCTGCCTTGGTTCCCTGCGCCGGCGCCATGCTTTTGCTGATGGCCGGCGAGGACACCCCGACCGGCGCCCTGCTCAGCATCCCGCCCTTGAGGTTCTACGGCCAGATCTCCTACAGCCTCTATCTCTGGCACTGGCCGCTGATCTCGTTCCAGCGGATGCTGTTCGGCGAGCAGGCCGGGGGGCTGCTGACCCCCTTCGCGGTGTTTGGAGCAGCGGTGGTCCTGGCCACCCTCAGCTGGCGGTTTGTCGAAACCCCGATCCGTGATCGCCGCGACGGGCTGTCCACGGGCAGGTTCTATATGGCGGCCCTGGCCGCGACCCTGGTCGTCGCGGCGCCCCTGGTGCTGATCCTGGCGACCAACGGCCTGCCCGGCCGGTTCAGCCCCAGGGTCTACGCCATCGCTGGCAGCGCCGAGCGAACGGTGCGTCACACGGAATCCTGCCTGCCGCCGCCGGACGGTCCTCTCAAGACCTTCCCGGCCGAATGTCTGCAGATGGCCGAAGGTCAGCCCGACTGGTTGTTGGCCGGAGACAGCCACGCCAACCACCTGTGGTACGGACTCAGCGAGGCCCTGCCGGGCGTCAATCTGATGCAGGCCACCGTGTCCAACTGCCGGATGACCCTGACCCCCGCCCCCTCGGCGACGGACCAGTGCCGGCGGGTGATCGCAAGCCTCTATGGCGACATCCTGGTCAACCGTCCGCCAGAGCGTCTCTATCTGGCAGGGCTTTGGCGGCCCGGTGACGAAACCGCCGTGGCGGAGACCCTTGCCTGGCTGAAGGCGCGGCGGATCGAAGTGGTGCTGATCGGTCCGGCCCCGAGCTATGAACAGAGCCTGCCGCGGTTGCTGGCCCTGGCTGAACATCTGAAAGACCCGGACCTGCCAGCCAGGCGACGGCGCACCGACAGCGACCGAATGGAGCCCTTGATGGCCGCAACTGCAGGCCAGGCCGGCGTGCCCTATCTGTCGATCCTGGCCCTTGTCTGTCCGGACGGGGTCTGTCGGACCCGGACTCCCGATGGCCGCCCGATGCAATGGGACGCCGGTCACCTGTCCCGCTCCGGCTCCCTGTGGGTCGGCGCCGGCCTGATCGCCTCGGAACCGAAGAAATAGCGCCCGCGCCCATGTGGCGCTGCAGCATGAGACTTGCCTTCGCGGCATGTCGGGCCTATTGTTTGTGCCCCCGGACGTCTGCGCCCGCGGCCGGAAATGACCACAACTCTTCTCAGGGCGAACCGAGCGAACTTTCCGAATATGGAAAAGGTACCGATGACCGCCGGGGGCTATTCGTCCCTCGACGAAGAACTCAGGCGTTTGAAGACTGCGGAGCGCCCAAGCGTGATCGCGGCCATTGCGGAGGCGCGCGCCCATGGCGATCTCAGCGAAAACGCCGAGTACCATGCCGCCAAGGAGCGTCAGGGCTGGATCGAAGGCCGGATCGCCGAGATCGAGGACAAGATCGCCCGCGCTCAGGTGATCGACGTGTCCAAGCTGTCCGGCGCCCAGGTGAAGTTCGGGGCCACGGTCAGCGTGGTCGACGAGGACACCGAGGAAGAGGCCCGCTACCAGATCGTCGGCGAACATGAAGCCGATGTTCGCGCCGGCCGGGTTTCGATCTCGTCTCCCATTGCCCGGGCCATGATCGGCAAGGAGATGGGGGATGTGGTCGAGGTCAACACCCCCGGCGGCGTCAAGGCCTATGAGATCCTGAAAGTCGAGTGGCTCTAGGCCGAAAGGTCCCGGAAGCCAGGTCATCCGGCGACCGTCGCCGGGGATCGCCCCGTCCTGTCCCGCCCAGGGCGGCCATGATCCTGTCCAGATTTTCGGACACACCCGGTCTGAAGTCGGGAAGGGTCTGGCCATGACGGGGGCGCCGCGCAGCAGGAAGACGCCGCCAAAACCGCTACCGGAACCGCCCATCATCATCTGGGCGCTATCGGATGGCAGGGCCGGTATCGAGGCCCAGGCGGTCGGTCTGGCTGACGCTATCGCCCGTCGCCGCAATGCCACCGTGGTCGTCAAGCGCATCGCCTGGAAGGGACAGCTGGGACGGTTGCCCTGGTGGCTGAACCTGTTGCCCCGGCGGTTCATGGACCCAGCATCACAGATCGAGCCGCCCTGGCCCGACCTGATGATCGCGGCCGGACGGGCGACCCTGCCTGTGGCCATCCAGATGCGGCGCTGGAGCCAGGGACGGACCTTCGTGGTCCAGATCCAGGATCCCCGCACGCCCCTGCATTTCTATGACCTGGTGGCGCCGCCCAACCATGACCGGGTCAAGGGCGACAATGTTGTCTCCATCACCGGTTCGCCGCACCGGTTGACGCCGGCCAGGCTGAAGACGGACTACAAGGCCTTTGCCAAGGCGATCGATCCGCTGCCGCACCCCCGGGTCGCCGTGCTGGTCGGGGGCCGCTCCAAGGCCTTCGACCTGAGCCAGGAGCGGGCTGCCGCCATCGCCAACAGCCTGCAACTGCCGCTGGAACAGGACGGCGGCAGCCTGCTCATGACCTTTTCGCGCCGCACGCCCCAGGCGGCCCGCGACCTGCTTCATGCAAGGCTGCATCACCTGCCGGGGATCATCTGGGACGGGGAGGGGCCCAATCCCTATTTCGCCTTCCTCTCTGCCGCCGACTATATCCTGGTGACCGAGGACAGCGCCAATATGGCCACCGAGGCCGCCAGCACCGGCAAGCCGGTTTTCATCCTGAAGATGGATGGCCAGAGCCTGAAATTCCGGCTGCTGCATGAAGAGCTTGAATCCCGCGGCGCGGCCCGGCCCTTCGGCGGCGCCTTCCATGGCTGGACCTATGAACCGCTCAAGGAGACGGACCGGCTGGCGGGAGAGGTGCTGTCCCGCATGGCGGCCCGCACCGAAGCCCGGACTTCGGCGGGCGACCCTCCAGCGCCCGACGCAGCCTAGTCCGGGGCCATGATCCTCGCCATTCTCCAGGCCCGCATGAGTTCCAGCCGACTGCCGGGCAAGGTGCTGATGCCCCTGGCCGGCGCGCCGATGATTGTCCGTCAGATCGAGCGTCTGCGCCGCGCCCGCCGGATCGACCGGATCGTGGTTGCGACCAGCACGGAACCTGAGGACGACGCCATCGAACGGGTGGTTCGCCGCGAAGGGATCGCTGTCCACCGGGGGCCTCTGGACGATGTGCTGGCGCGGTTCCTGGGCGCCCTGGCCTCATGGCCGGCCGATCATGTCGTGCGTCTGACCGCCGACTGCCCCTTCGCCGATCCTGTTGTGATCGACGAAACCATCGCCCTGCATCTGTCATCCGGCAGCGACTATGCCAGCAACACCCCGCCCCAGCGCAGCTTTCCCAAGGGCCTGGATGTCGAGGTCATGACCGCCGCCGCACTGCAGCGGGCCGGGGCGGAGGCCAGTAGCCCCGAAGAGCGGGAGCATGTCACCTGGGGCATCCACACCCGGCCGGACCGTTGGCGGCTGGTCTTCCACAGCCAGGCCGCTGATGACGGCGATGTGCGCTGGACCGTCGACCGGCCCGACGACTACGAATTTGCCGCCGCCGTCTATGGCGACCTCTATCCGTCCGACCCGGCCTTTGGCTCTGACGCCATCCGCCGCTATGTCCGCAGCCGACCCGATCTTCTTCACCATGGCGGCGACCGGCGGGCATGACCCCAACCATCCTGTTCGCTTGCGACGCCGGGCCCATCGTCGGCGGTGGCCATGTGATGCGCAGCCTGACCCTTGCGGACGCCCTGATCTCAGGCGGGGCCCGTTGCGCCTTCGTGGAAACCCCTGCCGTAAAGGGCCTGCTGGATATCTATCGGCCGATGATGGCCCGGATTCCGGCGGTGTCCGACCGGCCCGGGGATGTGGTTTCTGCGGCAAGGGACGCGGCATCCTACGACCTTGTCGTGTTCGATCACTACGGGCTTGGGGCGGAGGACCACCGAGTTGGCGCCGGCGGGCGACCTGTTCTGGTCATCGACGATCTGGCCAACCGTCCGCTGCAGGCCGATCTGGTGCTGGACTCCGGTCCTGGCCGACGGGCGGTCGATTACAGCGGTCTTGTCCCACCCGGGGCGGGCCTTCTGCTGGGTCCGACCTATGCCCCGGTTCGTCCGGCCTTTGCGGCCCTGCGGGCGAAGGCCATGGACCGGAGGATGCGGCCATCGGAACCACAGCGGGTTCTGGTGTCCCTTGGGCTGGGCGATCTGGGCGGCATCACTGGCAGGGTGGTGGAGGCGATCCTGCCCTATTGCGAAGACCTGCAGCTGGATGTGGTCCTCGGCGCCAAGGCTCCCAGTCGCTCAAAGGTCTCGGCCATTGCCCTGGTCTATCCCCATGTCACCCTTCATATCGACAGTCAGGACATGGCCGGGCTGACTGCACAGGCGGACCTGGCGATCGGCGGCGGCGGATCCAGCAGCTGGGAACGCTGCGTCCTGGGGCTGCCCAGCCTGCTGCTGATCCTGGCGGACAATCAACGGGCCGCGGCCAGGTCGCTTGAGGCCGCCGGCGCGGTCATGGCCCTCGAGGTCACGGACCAGGACCCGGCCCTCATCGGCGCCCTGTGCGAGGACTTTTGCAGTCTGATGCGGGATACGCGTCTGCGGATGGGCATGAGCCTGGCGGCGGCTGATATCTGCGACGGTCAGGGCGCTGCCCGGACAGCCCGCGCTGTTCTGGCCAGGCTGACGCCGGCCTGATCTGGAGAGGTGCTGATCTACCTTCCCGGGGCTGCTCAACCGGCGGCTCGGGTCTCCTCTGGACGGGCAGTGCCTTCCAGAGCCTCGGACAGGGCCGCCAGCAGCTCGGCTATCTGGATCGGCTTGGCCACATGGCCGGTCATGCCAGCCAGGCGATAGGACTGGACCTGGTCTGTCATGACATTGGCGGTGAGGGCGATGATGGGCACCGGCGTGTCCCCCGCCTGGCGCTCCAGGTCCCTGATCGCCCGGGTTGCTTCCAGCCCGTTCATCTCGGGCATCTGGATATCCGCCAGGATGATATCCGGGCGGGTCTGACGCCAAGCCTCGACCATGGCCCGGCCGTCGCAGACAAGAGTCAGCTCGGCTTCCAGCGGCTCCAGCGAGGCGGCCAGAACCCGGCGATTGGCCATATTGTCCTCGGCGGCCAGAATGCGCAGCGGCCTGTCCAGGGTCACCGGCTGGACGGGCGGCGGAGACAGCAACGGCGCCTGGTCCAACACCCGGGCCAGGGGCAGTCGCAGACTGAAGCGCGAACCCTCGCCCGGGATGCTGACCGCCGTCAGGCTGCCGCCCATCAGATCGGCAAGTTCCCGGCTGATCGCCAGGCCGAGCCCGGCCCCGCCATGGCGCCGGGTGGAGGAGTCATCGGCCTGGGCAAACCGGCCAAACAGCCTGGCCAGGACTGCAGGCTCGATCCCGGGTCCCGTATCGTCCACAGTGAAGGCCAGACCGTCGTCGGCCGCCGTGACGGACACGGTCACATGCCCGGCTTCGGTGAACTTCAGGGCGTTGGATACCAGGTTGGAGAGAATCTGACGAATTCTCTGGGCGTCGCCGCGCCACCAGCCAGACAGACTGTCCGGCAGATCGATATGAAGGCCCAGCCCCTTGGCGGCAGCCTGTCCGGCGAATCCGTGGACAGCGCCCTCGAGCAGACTGTCGAGTTCGAAGGGCGCAGCATTGATGGCCAGCTGGCCGGCCTCGATGCGGGACAGGTCCAGAACGTCGTTCAGGACGCCCAGCAGGACCTGCCCCGACTCCCCGATCAGGGACAAGCGCTGCCTTTGCCGAGCGCTGAGGTCATCGCCCGCCATCACCTGGGCCATGCCCAGGACAGCATTGAGCGGGGTTCGAATTTCATGGCTCATATTGGCCAGGAACACGCTCTTTGCGTGATCTGCAGCCCGGGCCGCCCGGGCTGATTGATCCAGGTCCCTGGCCACGACGCGAATCCTCAGCATCAGCAACGTGGTGAGCAGCAGCAGGCAGAGTCCAGCCGAGAGAAAGGTCCAGCGGGCGTCCATCAGGACCTTCTGACCCGGATGCAGGGGTTTCCAGGTCAGGCGCGCAATTGGCTGGCCGTGCAGGCCCCGCAGGGTCAGGGCTGTTTCGCTGCCCAGCGGCGCCGGATTCAAGCTCAGTCCCCGCAGGCCGTAGTCCGCTCCCAGATCGGAAATGAAGGCCCGGTCCAGTCGCAGGGCTGAGACCACGATATGGGGGTTGCCCGGATCGACAGGGCCTTGATAGCCCGGCTCAGGGGCCACGATCCCCGCCACGGCCAGATAGGCCATGTCCGGGGTTCGCATCACCGACCGCTCGTGCCGATAGTCGACAGGCTCGAGACTGGCTGCCTGCCCGCCGGCGGTGCGAGCCGATTTCTTCTGCAGGGTCGCTATCAGGGGGCGCGCAGCCAGGATGAATTGCGACAGCCGCTCCGGCGACACAGCCTCGCCATCGAGGGACGCATAGATCACTTCACCCCCGGGCCTGGCCACCACGGTGATGTTGTGGCCCATGTGACGATGCAGATACTCTCCGAAATTCTCATGCAGCCACCGGCGATCAAAGCCCGCCATCGATCGCCTATAAGTCTCGTTCCAGATCGCGACGTAGGCGGTGTCGCTGTTCAGTCTGGCCAGCCGTCGCTCGATTCCCTGTTGCAGCAGATGGGCTTCACGCGCTTCGGTCAGGTTGTTTATGGACCGCTCGGCATGGATAAGCAGGCCGGCCGCTGACGCCAGAATGACGAGGGCGGCGGCAATCGCCAGGGGCACAATGCCGCCGGCCGCCGGCCGGCCTTGTTGCCGACTGACGAACCTGCCTTCCCCGACCAGACGAAGCCTGCCCCAGATCATCCGCAGATGTTATCGGATGGACCTTAACGGACAGGTATACGCGAATTGGGTGGGGCCAGCATTTCCAGGCCCAGGGGTTCGCCCCGATGCAGGGCGCGGGCGGCTGGCCGGCCCAGCACCGCGTTGATCGCGTCCGGCGGCAGCCCGTTGCCCGGACGAACGGACCGAACATGGTCGCGGGTCAGCAGTTCCCCTTCCGCAACATCGGCCACGATGTAGAGCGAGCGGCGGAACTGGATATTGCCGGCTTCCGAACCCAGCAGGTCGTAATGGGCCCGGCCCAGCGACGCCCAGGCGTCGCGGCAGTCGCGCACCAGGGCCGCAAACTCCGCCGGCTCCAGGCTGAAGGCGGCGTCGGGCCCGCCGTCGGCCCGGGCCAGGGTGAAGTGCTTTTCGATGACGCAGGCGCCCAGGGCCACCGCGGCCACGGATGCGGCGGTCCCCGGCGTATGGTCCGACAACCCGACCGGGCAGCCGAACCGCGCCGCCATGTCCGGCACAGTCCGCAGATTGGCGTCGGCGAAGCTGGCCGGATAGCTGGAAACGCAGTGCAGCAGGATGACCCCGCCGGCCCCGCCCGCCAGGGCGGCGTCCCGGGCGGCGGCGATCTCGGCTTCATTCGCCATGCCGGTGGAGATGATCAGGGGGCGTCCCCTGGCCGCCGCATAGCGGATCAGCGGCAGATCCACCGCCTCGAAGGAAGCGATCTTGTAAGCCGGGGCGTCCAGCCGTGACAGCAGGTCCACCGCCGTCTCGTCAAAGGGACTGGAAAACAGGATGACGCCCCGCTTCGTCGCCTGCTCGAACAGGGCGGGATGCCACTCATAGGGCGTCTGGGCCTCGCGATAGAGATCATGCAGGGTGCGGCCGTCCCACAGTCCGCCCTGGATGCGAAACTCCGGCCGATCCACGTCCAGGGTGATGGTGTCCGCCGTATAGGTCTGGATCTTTATCGCGTCGGCGCCGGTCTCGGCCGCCGCGTCGATCATGGCCAGGGCCCGGCCCAGATCGCCATTGTGGTTGCCCGACAGCTCGCAGATCACGAACGGCGGATCATCCGGTCCGATGGATCGGCCGGCGATCTCAAGTGAGGAGAACTGGCTCATGAACCCGGAGTCTCGACCGCGTCGGCAGCCAAGTCCAGATCAACGATCATGGAAACGACTTCGCAGGAAAGGGACAGGACCGAGGTCGAACTGCTCGGTGCGATCAGTCGCCGCCGCCGCCATCGCTGCTGTCCGAGCCGTTATCGCTGGAATCGTTGTTGTCCGAATCCTGCTTGCGGGACGATCCGCCGGAGATGCTGACGCCGCCATCGCCGCCGCTTGAGCCGTCCCCGTCAGGTTTCTTCTTCTTGGACGTTTCGCCGCCCATGTTCTGCATGGCGACGCCGCCGCCCGCCCCTATGGCCACGCCCAGGCTCAGTCCGAGGGCCAGGTTGTCCAGGGCCAGCCCGAGGGCCACGCCCAGGGCGATGCCGACGCCCATGCCAATCGCCAGTCCACCCTTCACGATCATTCCCCCTGTCGCCGTCGGCGTCGCGGCCATCGCGCGCCGACAGGAGGAGCCGACCCCAAAACCACAGCCCTGTCGAGGGGTGTGGCCCGAGGATGAGCGATGTTTAATCCCCGCAGGTGAAGGACCGGGCAGGACGGGCCGGGTCGGCCGGGCGGCTGCGCCATCGACAGCCATCGCACCTTCGGGGAATCGATCCTATATCAGCGCCATGACGACCCAATCCCCTCGCACCACCCGCTGCCTGATCATCGGATCGGGTCCCGCTGGCTACACCGCCGCCATCTATGCGGCCCGCGCCCTGCTCAATCCTGTGATGATCGCCGGCATCCAGCCGGGCGGCCAGCTGACCATCACCACGGATGTCGAGAACTATCCGGGCTTTGCCGACGTCATTCAGGGGCCCTGGCTGATGGACCAGATGCGGACCCAGGCCGAGCATGTCGGGACCGAACTGGTCAATGACATCGTGCTGACCGCCGATCTGTCGCAGCGTCCCTTCCGGATCACCTGCGACAGCGGCGAGGTCTGGCTGGCCGAGACCCTGATCATCGCCACCGGCGCCCAGGCCCGCTGGCTGGGGCTGGAAAGCGAGGCGAGGTTCCAGGGCTTTGGCGTTTCGGCCTGCGCCACCTGCGACGGCTTCTTCTATCGCGGCAAGGCGGTGGTGGTGGTCGGCGGCGGCAATACGGCCGTCGAAGAGGCCCTGTTCCTGACCAATTTCGCCTCGAGCGTCACCCTGGTCCACCGGCGGGATGAACTTCGGGCGGAAAAGATCCTGCAGGAGCGACTGTTCGCCCATCCCAAGGTCAAGGTCATCTGGGATCACGCCATTGAAGAGGTGGTGGGAGAAACCGACCCGGCCAGCGGTCAGGTCCGGGGCGTCACCGGCGTGCGGCTGAAGTCCGTTCGCTCCGGAGACATCAGCGACCTGGCCTGCGACGGGGTGTTCATCGCCATCGGCCACGCCCCGTCGTCCGAGCTGTTCAAGGGCCAGCTGGAGATGGACAGTTCAGGCTATCTGAAGGTCAAGGCGGGGACGACGGCCACGGCGGTGCCGGGCGTCTGGGCGGCAGGCGATGTCACCGACGACGTCTATCGCCAGGCGGTGACGGCGGCGGGCATGGGTTGCATGGCCGCCCTCGAAGCGGTGCGGTTCCTGGCCGAGCAGGACCATGCCGCCGCCCATGATCCGGTCAGCCCGCAGGACGTGGCGAAGATCGGCGCATGGTGACGCTCAGGCCGGCGGCGCCGGACGATCATGCCGCCATCCGGTCTGTGGTTGCGGCCGCCTTCGGCCAGGCCGACGAGGCCGATCTGGTCGATCGACTGCGCGGCGACGGCGACGCGCTGGTGGAACTGGTCGCGGAGTCTGACGGCGCCGTGGTTGGGCACATCATGTTCAGTGTACTGAAGACCGATACCGGCACCCGTTTCGCCGCCCTGGCGCCCCTGTCGGTCCTGCCGGCCTGCCAGCGTGATGGCCTGGGCCAGGCCCTGATGGAGACCGGCCATGCCCTCTGCGCCATGGCCGGGGTCCAGGCCCTGATCGTTCTGGGCCATCCCGCCTATTATCCGAAGGTCGGCTATTCGGCCGAGGCGGCAAGGACCGTCTCATCGCCTTTCTCCGGCCCGTCCTTCATGGCCCTGGCCCTGACGCCGGGCGCCCTGGACGGGCCCGTGACCATCACCTACGCCGACGCCTTCGGACTTTAGGTGCTGTGGACACTTAGCGCAGCCAGAGCACTATGGCGGCCAATGTGACGACGGCGAGATAGTTCCTGGCCGTTTTCTCGAAGCGTGTTGCGACCCGTCGGAACTGCTTGAGCT
>Ga0164294_10000169_pt1 | contig 61086 bp, 53 predicted proteins | sample GEODES005metaG_FD_111479 | JGI IMG/M metagenome (GOLD analysis project Ga0164294, IMG submission 111479) | Oligotrophic lake water microbial communities from Sparkling Lake, Wisconsin, USA - GEODES005 metaG | ecosystem: Environmental > Aquatic > Freshwater > Lake | place: USA: Sparkling Lake... | reverse complement strand
TTTGGAGGCCATCCGAATTTTAGGTTTAGAAAAAAAGACACGTTTTTATCAAGCATCGACTTCTGAGCTTTATGGATTGGTACAAGAGACTCCCCAAAAGGAAACCACGCCGTTTTATCCACGTAGCCCTTATGCAGTAGCTAAGTTGTATGCATACTGGATCACAGTCAACTATCGTGAAGCGTATGGCATGTATGCCTGCAATGGAATTTTGTTTAACCACGAGTCTAAGCGCCGCGGAGAAACATTTGTTACGCGTAAAATTACAAGAGGCTTAGCTAATATTGCTCAGGGCTTAGAGAAGTGTTTATATATGGGTAATATGGATGCGCTTCGGGATTGGGGTCATGCGAAAGACTATGTGCGGATGCAATGGCTAATGCTCCAGCAAAATGAGCCAGAGGATTATGTGATTGCAACGGGAATTCAATTTAGTGTCCGAGAATTTATTATTCGTAGTGCAAAGCAATTGGGCATCACTTTGAAGTTTGAAGGTAAGACCGAGCAAGAAAAAGGGATTGTTGCTGCGATTAGTGGCGATAAAGCATCAGCACTCAAGGTGGGCGATGTGATTGTGCAAGTCGACCCGCGCTACTATCGTCCCACGGAAGTCGAAACCCTTCTTGGCGATCCAAGTAAGGCCAAAGAAAAACTAGGCTGGGTTCCAGAAATTACTATCGATCAAATGATTATTGAGATGGTGGGGCATGACTTAGAGCGCTCAAAAAGCTTTGCTCTATTACATAAGCATGGATTTGATATTGCTATCTCTCACAGCATTTGATAATTATTTTCTATTGTGAATATTTTAGTTACCGGTGGTGCAGGTTATATTGGCAGTCATACAGTTATCAAACTAATTAACGAAGGATACTCGGTTGTTATCTATGATAATTTTTGCAATAGCGATGAATCTGTTATAGATAGAATAGAGATAATTACCGGTGTCAAGCCTATGCTTGTAAGTGGCGATGTTTGCGACTTAAATAAACTAGTAGAGGTTATTGCCAAATTTAACATTGATGCTGTAATGCATTTTGCCGGCCTTAAATCCGTATCTGAATCTAGCGCTGAACCATTAAAGTACTACCTGAATAATGTATATGGAACCATGGTGTTGTTAGAAGCTATGCAGATCTCTGAAGTCTATATACTAGTATTTAGTTCAAGCGCAACGGTGTATGGAGTACCTAAGTATTTACCTTATGATGAAAATCATCCAACATGCCCCATAAATCCCTACGGCCAAACAAAGTTAGCAGTCGAAGCTATTCTGCAGGATTTGGCGCGCAGCTCTAATAATTGGCGCATAGCTTCGTTGCGTTATTTTAATCCCGTGGGTGCCCATGAATCTGGACTGATAGGAGAAATGCCAAAAGGGACTCCTAATAATCTGATGCCTTACTTACTAAGAGTAGCCTCAAAAGAGGTTACTTCTTTAAAGGTATACGGCGATGATTACCCCACCAAGGATGGTACCGGTGTACGCGACTACATTCACGTAGTTGATTTAGCTGTTGGGCACATCAAGGCTTTGGACTTTTTAAAACAATACAAAGGTTACGATTATTTTAACCTTGGTACGGGCCAACCTTATAGTGTTTTGGAGATGGTAAAAACATTCGAATTAGTTAATCAGGTGGCGATATCACTAGAAATTGTAAGCCGTAGACCAGGAGATTTGCCTGAGTATTACGCTGCTTCAGACAAGGCTAAAAACGTTTTGCTATGGCAGCCAAGTCTCTCCCTTGCTCAAATGTGCAAAACGGCTTGGGAATGGAAAAAAAACTTAGAAAAAAAAACGTAGTATTTTTATGATAAATCAAGAAGATAAAATTTTTGTTACTGGTCATCGCGGCATGGTTGGATCAGCGATCGTTCGCTATTTAACTTCAACTGGCTATAGCAATATCATTACAGCCAATCGTGAGGAGCTTGATTTAACAAATCAAATCGAGGTGCAAAAGTTTTTTGCTCGAGAAAAACCAGATCAAGTCTATTTAGCTGCTGCTAAAGTGGGGGGGATTCATGCAAATAATACTTATCCTGCCCAATTTATCTATGAAAACTTGATGATACAAAATAATGTTATACATCAAGCTTTTTTAAATGGGGTAAAGAGATTATTATTTTTAGGATCAAGTTGTATTTATCCTAAATTAGCACCCCAGCCAATGGGCGAGGATATGCTTTTAACTGGAAAACTAGAACCCACAAATGAGCCTTATGCAATTGCTAAAATAGCAGGAATTAAAATGTGCGAGAGTTATAACCGTCAATATGGCGCATCCCACGGACTTGATTACCGCTCGGTCATGCCAACCAATTTATACGGCGTTGGGGATAATTATGATCCTCTAAATAGTCATGTGATTCCAGCACTTATTAGACGCTTTTATAATGCTAAGATTGGCAATTTAGAACAAGTAGAAATCTGGGGGACAGGAACCCCTCGCCGTGAATTTTTATATGTTGATGATATGGCTGCGGCCTCTGTGCATGTCATGAGCCTGGATAAAAATACCTATGCTCAACATACTAAACCTATGCAATCTCATATTAACGTGGGATTTGGATCGGATCAAACAATTTCGGAGTTAGCTCGCGCCGTGGCTACAGCCGTAGGGTATCAAGGACAAATTTCTTTTGATACAAGCAAGCCTGATGGTAGTCTAAGAAAACTAATGAGTAGTAATACATTAAATTCATTAGGGTGGAAGCCCAAAATTTCACTTCATGACGGTCTTAAAAAAGCCTATCAAGATTTTTTATCTACAAATGCCTAGGAATGCAGATGCAGTATAAAAAATATAACATTAAAATTTTATTAAATAGCTCTGGGACATGAAGATAATAGTTGTTACCCCAGATTTTGGAGCTGGAGATGTTCCTTTGGGTAAACTATACGCGGAAGCGTTTACTGAATTGGGGCATGAAACCTTTTTTTTGGCTCAAAACTCTCGAGTGACGGATATCTCTTTTGTAGGCAGGTCATTTTCCTATTTAAACAGAACCTTTTCACCCATAACAGGCGCTTATGAGAGATCTGAGAATTTACTGGTTGAAAAAATCAAGCAATGTAAGGCTGATATTATTGTTTTCATAAGGTGTGATACCTTGTCTCTAGAAGCAGTAAGAGAGATAAAAAATTACGCCAATATTTCCATGGTCAATATTTATCCAGATAGCCCTTTAGTTATCCCGGGTGTTAAGCGCAAAAACTTTTCCGAGTGGCTGGCAGAGTTTGATGTTATTTTTTCTTCGGATATTTATATAAAAAAAGTCTTCTATCAGTTAGGCGCTAAGCGAGTTGAATTTTTACCTTTTGCTTATGATCCAAAGTATCATTTACCAAAAGCACCTTCTGGTAGCGACAGCATTTTTTTTTCCTCTCCGATTGCATATGTCGGTACTTTTGGGAGGTTACAAAAAGACTGGTTATGCTCTATACAACATCACGGTCTAAAAGTTTGGGGGAATAGCTGGGATAGTCTTTCCAAACAAGACCCTCTTCGCAGATGTTGGACAAAAGGAAGAGGTGTTGGTCTCGAAATGTGGAAGGCAATCAATTTATCTTCTATGACCTTTAATATGTGTAGGGTAGAACACACAGCTGAGATTTCAATGAAAACATTTGAAATTCCTGCAGCCGGTGGCTTAATGCTTTCAAACTTTACGGAAACACAAGATACTTTTTTTAAAGATAGGGTTCAAGCTCTCTATTACAACAATCGAGAAGAGGCAAATGATTTAATCACCTTTTATTTAAAGCGCCCTGAGTTGATTAAAAAAATTAAACAGAATTCTATGATGGCTATTAAGAGGCACACCTATCAATCTAGAGCAAAGTCTATAATTGATTATGTCATTACAGATCGAATGACATCATTTATATAAGTTAGACAAAATAGTTCGAATATTTCGGTGACTGCTGGCCGATATCAAGAAGGCAGATTTTGGATATTGATTAACAACATTAGCAAAATATTGAGATACTTGTATTTTTTGTTTCTCAAACATCATATTATTTAGCGCAAGTTTCAACGTTCCATGGAAAATATTAGTTTGATTATCTTTAGAGTCGATTGATAAAAAATTTTCTCTAAAAGCTGATTGATTAATTTTGCCAAACGGTATTGTATCCATTGGAATTGTTTCGCCATAAGCTAAGCCAAACTCACCTATGGCACCTTGGTCCTTTAGATTTTGAAAAAGCTCCCTATTTTCATCGGTAATAAAAAACTGGCTGGGCTCATGGATTAAGTAGATATCAATTTTTGACCGCTTCAATCTTTTAAGGCTAAAATCTAATTGGCTGAGAATATATTCATTATGAAGATATTTTTTTGGTGCTTCATTTGTATTATGAGTTGAAACTCTGCTATGAAACTTTGACTTAAATTTTGGAAAATAACTTAAGGCGCGCCTTGCTGTATACCTATAGAGTGGAGTAAGAAATTTGCGCTTGAAAGAGCAGTTTTCTTGATAATCTATTCCAACTTTAGTGGTGACTGTAATACTTTTCGAGTCACCAAATATTTCGCCTAATAATATTTCCGAGCCATACATTGGGGCGGTATCAAAGTGACGAATTCCATGGTCTAACGCACATTCAATGAGTCCAGAGGATAAAGGTAATTCAATCCCTGAGCCAAGTCTAGCGCATCCAAATCCAATTTGCGTAATTTTTAGAGCTGATTTCGAGACTTCAATAGTTTTCATGTTTGCTCATTATATTTTCTGCAATTCGAGCTGAAAGAGCTAAGGCAGTAAGGGTTATATTGGCGTAACTTGATGAGGGAAAAACAGAGGAGCCTGCAACCCAAACATTATCGGTCCCCCAAACTTTACAGTCTTTGTTAACAACTCCTACGGAATCATTTTCAGACATAACCATACCCCCAGATTGATGTGAGGTATCCCCCAAGTAATGTAAAAAACTAGGATTTAAATTTAGAAGTTCTGGATGAATATTTAATTTTCCAATTCCTTTGTCTTGAAGATAGATATCAGAGTCAAGAGCAAATTTTTTAATCAATTCAAGCTCTTTACCATCGCAATGCCAGTTCACATTAATGGGGTACATTCCACCGATACTCGCTTGGCTTTGATTTAAAGTAAGACATGACAGTTTATTCGCGATTTGTTCTGCATGAACATGAAAACTAACATTATTATTCAGTATCGCAAAAATACGCTTGTCACGAATATAGCGAATAATGATCGGTAGCATCAACTTGGAAAGTTTAAAAATATTTTTAATTATGGCTGGGCCACTGGAATAAGTTAAGCCGGATTTATAGTTTGCAATGACTAATTTCATATTTTGAAGATTTTGTGAGATGCTGGAGTCAAAACTAAAAAAACCACTAACACCTATTGCCGATGTATTTTCAAATTCACTTTTAAATCTAAGTTTAGGCTGTCGCTTCACTTTACCTAGAAAACCATTTTCAAAGTAATCTCTAAATTTACGAGGATTAGAAATAATGACATCAGCAATTTTTCCGCCTAAATGATCTTGAAAATATTTCCCAATATTGTTATTGTTAGCCCAGGGATTACCGCCTTTAAGCTGTGTATTTAAAAAGAATTGACATGTGGCAATCGTCCCGCATGCGAAGATCACCTGCTGAAACGTAAATGTAATGGGCTGACTTTCCCCGGTTATGGTTAACACCTTAGTTGCTATGGATGCATTGAATTCAATATCATGAACTGTCGTGTTGTAATATAGATCAACACACTGACTTTCGATTAAATTTTTATAATTGCGAGCAAATTTTGGTTGAGGAAGCCATCGAGTAAAAAATCTCTCTACGCCAGTATGATTAGTTTTCTCGTTACCAAATTTGATACGGCATAAGAAGTCATCGAACTCGTCATCACAATTGAGGCGCTGGTAAACTTTTTTATAGTAATGCGCTAACTCTTGAAATGGAATTAGCCAAATACCCCATTTTTTTTTAAGGTCAGAACTTTCAAATTCAGAAAGTTGACCGCCCCATAAGTTACTTGTCCCGCCAATCCCGCTTGCACGACCAGAAATGCACCCATGATGGGGTTTACCAGTGCTTATAGTAGACCTTTGAAAATCAGATGAGGGTATTTTGCCCCCGGATTCTACAAGAACTATTTTTTGTTTATCATTTAACGAATATAAATAATCTGCCAAAAATAGACCTAGCGTACCGGCGCCAATAATCAAGATATCTGTGGATACCGTGATATCACATTTTTGGCCATTTCCATCAATTAGCATTTAGACCGCCTTTACCCCATTCTGTATCTTTAGCATTATGGATTAGTAAGTGCCTACGCTTACGAATAAGTAAGTATAATAAAGTTAAGCATCTGATTTTAATTAAACAGGGTAGGGCGTGCCAAAAAAAATAATCGTGCTGTCTTCTGCTGCTGCATTAGGTAGTTTTAGAGGACATTCTTATAATTATCATCGTGCGGTTCGAGAGTCTCTGAAACTCGCCTCGATTGAATATAAAGTTCTCATTCCCCAAAATAATCCCATTATCGATAGAGATGATTTGTGGGAAACAAGCCTGCGAGTTCCTGTTAGTTTAGTTGGTAATTTACATTCAAAATTCTTACGACTTATTAATTACATATATTATTCACTTTGTATTGCGGTTGGCTGGATCCTTTTTTATAGAAAATTCTCAAAAAATGCTGAAGTAATCGTATTTTATGAGACAGGAGGTAATTTTTTGAATGAGGCCCTTATTTCCTTTGTGCTAAAAATTCTCGGGAAAAAACCTTATGCGGTATGGTATTTGATTAGAGGTTTTCCTGATACCAAAAAATTCCTATATCTTTTAAAAACTTCTATTTTTTTTGCTGAGTTTTTTGCTGGAAGGGGTCGGCTTAAGCTATGCACTGATACTGTCCCGCTGGGAGAATATTTAAGTATTGCGCTCAAGAGAAATGTTATTTCTCTACCGATACCACATGCTTGTAATAAGTCCAGTGATCATCAAGAAAAAGAAGAAATTGGACTTGATGAAATAAAAATTTGGGGTTTATCATGCGCGGGGGAAAACAAAGGTGAGCAATATTTTGCTAACCTACTAAAAAATACTGATCGACCTTGTGATGCTCAATTTTTTGTTAGGAGTACGTTTCTTGAAAAAAATAAGATCCCAAGAAGACCTTATATTAATGTAATTTCTAGTGAATTAGATGCTGAGCGATTTGTATCATTGTTGCATACTTGTAATATTGTTTTGCTTCCATATTTTGGTGGGGAGGGGGAGGCATACAAATTAAGTTCCTCCGGGATTTTTGTCGATGCAGTAACTGCAGGTTTATTACCTCTGGTAACAAAAGATACTTGGATGGAGTATGAGCTCAATCGTTTTAATTTAAATGAGCTTGTTGTTGATTGGAGTAAATATACTAACCCTTTCGACTTGTGTGCATTAATTAATCGGTTAATTTGTGCCAAAAATACAATGCGCAAGTTAGATGATATGAGACATAGTTACGCTACTTTTCATACCCCAAATGGTTTTTTGAAAGCGCTTTATCAATATAACTTTTTGCCTCTCAATGATTTTGAGAAAAGCCAAAAAAGTATGAGTAAATCTTGATGTGCGGTATTGCTGGAATCTATTCTTATGCCGAGAACTCTTCTCCAATTAACTTGGGGTCGTTACATGGAATGATGGATCAAATGATTGCTCGTGGACCTGATGCTTCGGGGGATTGGTTATCAGAAGATACGCGAGTTGGGTTGGGTCATAGAAGACTTTCTATCATTGACCTTACAGAGGGCGGCAATCAGCCAATGGGCTCTCGTGATGGAAGATATCAAATAGTATTTAATGGTGAAATATATAACTACTTGGAATTACGTCACGATTTAATATCTCATGGGGTCCAATTTGACAGCTACTCAGACACTGAAGTTATATTGCAACTGTATATCTTGTATAGAGAGCATACGTGTAAAAAATTACGAGGTATGTTTTCTTTTGCAGTCTGGGATAATAAGTTAAAAGAACTTTTTTTAGCTAGAGATACTTTTGGAATTAAGCCGCTATATTTTTCAGAATCTTCTGGAGTTTTTTATTTCGCTTCTCAAGTTAAAGCTCTGTTGGCTGGGCAACCAAGCTTAAGGGAGATAGATCCTGCTGGTTTTGTAGGCTTTCACATATGGGGGCATATACCTGAGCCGTTTACACTTTATAAAGGTATAAAAAGTCTTGATCCAGGGTCATGGATTAAAATTGAGCGTGGAGGCAGAACCCTCTCTGGCATATTTGAATCTTTGCATTCGATCTACATAAATGCACCTCAACTTCAATCAAAAAACGTAGATTTGAATGATGCGCTTGCGGACTCGGTATCACATCATATGATTTCTGATGTTCCTGTCGGGGTCTTTCTATCCGCAGGAATTGACTCGGCAATGTTGGTTTCGCTTGCCTCTCAATATGGCACAAATTTAAGAACAATCACGCTTGCTTTTAAGGAATATATAGGCACCTCGCAAGATGAGTCGATATTGGCTAAGGAAGTTTCCAATAGATATGGAACTCAACATGAAACTTTCTGGATTGATAAGAATAAATTTCAAACTTTATCCGGACAATTCTTTCATGACATGGATCAGCCTTCAACTGATGGATTAAATACTTGGCTAGTTGCTTATGCTGCAAAAAGTGTTGGAATAAAGGTTGCGCTTTCTGGATTAGGTGGGGATGAGTTTTTTGGAGGATATCCCTCCTTCAATCAGATTCCAAAAATGCGATTAGTAGCAAAAAAATTAGCTTTTTCACCATATATTGGTAGACTTTTTAGAAAGCTATCGAGCCCACTATTCCAACGTGTTAGCTCAATTAAATACGCTGGGATATTTGAATATGGTTCAAGCTTACAGGGGGCGTATATGCTCAGACGAGGCATGTATATGCCCTGGGAGCTAATGAATGATCTCAATACAGCGCCATCTGAGACAAAAAATTTTATTCAAGAAGGATTGGATAGAATTTTTGAGCTTAATAAAGCCAAAGATTTGGTATTAAAAGAAATAGAGCAAGAAGGGGGGGTATCTCTTGCTATATCGTACTTAGAGGCTGACCAGTATATGCGCAGTAGGTTACTGCGAGATTCTGATTGGGCAGGAATGGCCCATTCGGTTGAAATTAGGGTTCCCTACGTAGATAAAAATCTTGTTCAATATTTAGCTGCAGCTGCATTAAATGGTGTGAGCTATAAAAAAAGAGACCTTGCTCTAAGCCTAAAAAAAGGGTTGTCGCAATCTATAATAGATAGACCCAAAACTGGTTTCGCAGTACCAATTAGAGATTGGCTTATGAGTGATGATGGCAATTTGAAGCAAAGAGGATTTAGGGACTGGAGTGCTGTTGTCTATAAAAATTATATAAGTTCAGTAAAATGAAAAAACAAAAGACGGCTCTTATATGCGGTATATCTGGTCAAGATGGGGCTTTACTTGCAAAACTTCTGATTAATAAAGGTTATCGTGTTATTGGTTCTTCTAGGGATGCACAGTTCAATTCGTTTAACAATTTAATATTACTCAACATTATTGATTCCGTTGAATTAATCTCTATATCCCTAAATGATTTTCGAAGTGTAGTTCAGGCCTTGAACAGGTTTCGCCCCGATGAGGTCTACAACCTTGCAGGTCAGTCGTCGGTAAGCCTTTCATTTGAACAGCCAGTTGAAACAATGGAATCAATTGGGCTAGGTACTTTAAATTTATTAGAAGCCATTAGATTTATAGATCCAAGCATTAGATTTTATAATGCTTCATCAAGCGAATGTTATGGGAATACACCTCCTGATGGTGCAACAGAGTCAACGCCTTTCAAACCAAGAAGTCCATATGCAGTAGCAAAAGCTACAGCCTTTTGGCAGGTTGCAAATTACCGAGATTCATATAACTTACATGCCTGTTCTGGGATTTTATTTAATCATGAATCGGCACTTCGTCCGAGAAGATTTGTGACGCAAAAGATTATTCATACCGCAATTGAAATTTATAAAGGAAGTCGGAGTAAATTATTGCTTGGGAATATCGACACTAAGCGAGATTGGGGGTGGGCTCCAGAGTTTGTAGAGGCGATATGGCTTATGCTACAAAATAAAGACCCCGAAGATTTTGTGATTGCAACAGGACATGAGATGGAATTAAGAGATTTTCTTTCTATGGCATTTAGTCATTTGGGACTTGATTGGAATAGGCATGTTGAAATCGACGATAGCTTAACAAGGCCATCAGATATATCTTTTAGCAAAGGAAATGCATTGTTAGCTCAGCAAAAGCTAGGCTGGAAGCCTTATATCTTTGGCCAAAAGTTGGTGCAGGAGATGATTGATTGTGCAATCAAATAGTTTATTAAAATTGCGAGATCGATTTGAGAATTCTCCATATAGTTCCTACTTATTTACCGGCCATTAGATATGGAGGGCCAATCTTAGCAATTCATGAATTATGTAAAGTCCAGGTTTTGCTAGGTCATGAAGTTAGTGTCTACACAACAAATGTTGATGGGGATTTAACATTAGATTTACCAACTGGTGAACCAATAGACCTAGATGGTGTCAAGGTGACATATTTCACCGTCTCCAATTATGGAAAAAGAATTTATTTTTCTAGTGCGATGAAAGTTGCGCTAGAGAAAAAAATATCGAATGTTGATTTTATGCATCTGCACTCTGTATTTTTATGGCCAACCAATATGGCGGCAAGGCTTGCAAAAAAACATGGTGTACCTTGGTGTGTAGCTCCAAGAGGTGCGCTATCACTTGCAATGATTCGTAAAAAAAGCTACATGATTAAAAGAGCTGCATTATTTTTATTTGATAATTGGACCTTAAGGAATGCATCTTTTTTGCATGCAACATCCTTGATGGAAAAAAAGGAAATAAGCAGTCTTATTCCTGGACTATCAAAAATAGAGGTTATTCCTAATGGAGTCCAAATTCCTTTGGAATATTCAAATAAATTACCGGAAAAACCATATGTTCTCTATTTAGGCCGAATTAGTTGGAAAAAAAGAATTGATTACTTAATTCAGGCAATGCAATATATTCCAGACCATGATTTAGTTATTGCTGGTAATGACGAGGAAAATCTACTACCTAAATTACAAAAATTGGTCTTAGATCTTGGCTTGGGAAGCAGGATTCATTTTATTGGCTCAGTTGTAGGCGTAAAGAAAGATGACATATTACAATCAGCTAAAATTCTTGCGCTTACTTCTCTGAATGAAAATTTCGGTAATGTTGTTTTGGAGTCTTTAGCATCTTCTAGGCCAGTTGCCTTGACAAAGGGAGTTGCATTGCTTGAGGAGGTGCTCTTGGCTAATGCTGGAATTAAATTATCAGACAACCCCAAGGAAATGGGTATGCAATTAAATAGTTATTTAAATAGTCAAGACAATCTAAATAAGATGGGCCGGAATGGCTTCAATCTGGTTAAGAATAAATTTCAGTGGGCCTCAGTTGCTAAACTCACTATTGAGGCATACGTTATGAATGCAAATAGACTATCAAAACAACAAAAGGTAAATAGATGATTGCAATTTTGGGTATAAATGCATTTCATGCTGATGCTGCTGCTTGTTTGGTAATTGATGGCCAACTCATCGGTGCTGTAGCTGAAGAAAGACTCGGAGATAGAATAAAGCATTCTGCACAATTCCCAGAAAATGCAATTAGAAGACTTTTGACTGACTCTAATCTTCGCCTTAATGATATTACTCATGTTGCGATTGCAAGAGATACAGGCGCTAATTTATCAAGCAAAATTAGCTATAGTCTTAGAAATCCATTAACCTCAAGCGGGGCAATTCGAGAGTTTTTAAAAAGAAGAAAAAGGTCGAAATCCATACAAGAAATAATCGCAAAAATTTGTTTTGATGATGTTTCTCAGGCAAAGTTTAAAACGGTGAATGTTGAGCACCATCTTGCTCATATTGCTAGTGCTTACTATTTATCGCCATTTGATACGCTAACGGCAGGATTTTCTTACGATGGCTCAGGGGACTTTGCTAGCATGATGGCTGCAAGGTGCGAGGGCAATAGTATTGAGATACTTGATAGGGTCTGCTTGCCCAATAGCCTCGGATTCTTTTATACGGCTTTATGCCAGTTTATTGGATTTGAGCGTTTTGGCGAGGAATATAAGGTGATGGGTTTAGCTCCTTATGGGCATGATGTTTATCGAGATGAGATGCAATCATTGATAAAACAAGAGTCAGATAAATGGTTCTCGTTAAACCAGAATTTTTTTCAAATGCACAATGGTGGGAAAAGTGGGGGGATGAGTCAATCTGGTGAAATTCTTATTGACAAATTTTACACCACAGAAATGGCAAAACTATTTGGCGGAGCTCCACGTGAGCGTCAAGAAGAAATTAGTCAGCGTGAAATGGATATGGCTAAATCAACGCAAGTAAGATTTGAAGAAATTGCAATTCACTGTATGACAAAACTAAATAAACTTGTTCCAACAAATAATCTTGCAATGGCTGGTGGCTGTGCGTTAAATGGGGTTACAAATGCACGCATTATTCGTGAAACGCCATTTAGAAATCAGTTTATTCAACCGGCATCGTCAGACGATGGAACTTGTTTGGGTGCTGCATACCACACTTGGCATCAAGTTTTGGGAAAAGAGGCAAGGTTCGAAATGCAACATGCATTTTGGGGACCCGAGCATTCAAAGAGTGAAATTGAGGATGTGATTAAAGCTGGTAAATATAGCGCCAAGTCTTTTGAGAGCGATGAGGATTTAGTGATCGAAGTTGCACAACTAATTAAGGCTGGACTAGTGGTAGGTTGGTACCAAGGTAGGAGCGAATGGGGGCCAAGAGCTTTGGGGCATCGATCAATATTGGCTGATCCGTCCAATCAGAATATGAAGGAAATCATTAATTCTAAAATTAAGAGACGAGAGTCATTTAGGCCTTTTGCTCCAAGTGTGCTGAGGGAGGATGTGGGGCAGTTTTTTGAGCAGGATATAACTAGCCCATTTATGATGCACGTTGTTAAAATTCGACCCGAATGGAGGGATCGCTTACCTGCTGTCACTCATGTTGATGGAACGGGCCGATTGCAAACAGTTGATAAAGAAAGTAATTCACTATATTACAAGTTGATTGCTGAATTTAAATCTCAAACTGGAATCGGGATGTTATTAAATACAAGTTTTAATGAAAATGAGCCTGTGGTAGACAGCCCACAACAAGCATATGATTGTTTTGCGCGCACTGAAATGGATGCGCTATGCATTGGAAATTATATTTTGGAAAAGAAATAATTTCCAAAATTTTACGGCGGGGAAGAAGCGCCACTTGACAAGACATGCTTTCGCTTTTTTAGTTTCTTGTTCCTTTCCCGAAAGCACTCACTACAAGTAAAATCGATACCTACATAATAGTAAAGATGAGAACAGCAATGCAAAAAGGCACACAGCAAGAAGTAAGCCAACTAAGTAGACAACACAATAATAAAAGTAGAAACGTTCTCGTTGTTGGCGCAAATAGTCAAATTGGCTCAGCACTCATTGAGCATCTACGCAAAGAATCCTATAACGTATTTGGTACAACTCGGGATGTTAAAAATAATAATAAAGATTTATTGTATTTTGACTTTTCTGAGCCTAACTTAAGTATAGATTTTACCAAATATGAGTGCGTCATCATATGTGCCGCGATAACAAACATTGCGCAATGTGAGTCTGAACCAGAAAAGTGCGAAAGAATCAACACAACAAATACAATAGCATTGATTGACAGGTGTGTTATCTCTAAATGCTTCGTAATCTTTCTCTCATCTAATGCCGTCTTTGATGGCAAGAAACCATTTTATAAACATACAGACACGACTAGTCCCATCACTAAGTATGGCAACTTTAAGCTAATAGTAGAAAAATATATACAAGCCTTGCCGCTTAACAAAGCTTGCGTTTTACGACTGACAAAAGTAGTTACAGAAAATACTCCATTTATTCAAAATTGGAAGACTGCTGCTGAAAAGGGAGAAGAAGTAAAAGCGTTTCGTAACCGCCTCATTTCTCCAATAGCCATTGAAGATGTTGTTGACTCCTTGCAGCTATTAGTAGAGCGTAAGAATAGCGGAATTTTCCAATTAGGAGGTTGTGAAGAAATCTCATTTTATGAGTACGCAAAGAAAGTTTTCTCTTCAAATCCAAATATTCTGAGTAATATTGTTGCCACTGACGCCACAGAACCAATCGCTGCTGATCACAGTTCGCTGACAACCTTTTTACCTTATGAAAAAAATAGCTACAGCTTTGAAGGTTCAGATTTAATTGTTTCATCACTACTGCGGGACGTCTTACATGGAAGATACATCGATGTTGGGGCTAACCACCCAATACTTCAAAATAATACAAATTACCTTTATCAAAAAGGATGGTGCGGCTTAGCAATTGATGGAAATGAAGAATTTGAAATCTTATGGAAACAAAATCGTCCTCGAGATGTTTTTTTAACAGAGCTCATATCTGATTCAATAAGAGAGGTTGAATTTTCCATTTATCCTGATAAAACGTTATCAAGCATAGACCCATCTTCTATTAAAAGGTATGAAGAAAGATATGCTAGCGACGAAATAACCATAAAACGAACAACAACAACAACACTTGAAAAGTTGAAAAATAAATATTTTCAAGAACAAGAAATTCATCTTCTATCAATTGATATTGAGGGTGAAGATTTAAATTGTTTAGTTGGTGCAAACTTAACTGTTTGGAAGCCAGGCATAATAGTAATTGAAACAAAAAACTTATCTCTTTACAAAGTATTCAACAATAAAATTGTTGAATATTTAACGTCTCTTGGCTATCGATTGATTGCGAAAACGCCACTTGATGCGTTCTTTGTGTATCCTCAAAAGTCTTACTTACAATGGATTCCTAAATCAATTATCTAATAAAACCAATTCAACAGTAGCTTTAAGCATAGTGGGAGGCAATTCAATGTGCGTTGCAGAGTCACCATATTTCTGTTTACTGCCAATGTGATTAGCACATACACTTCAGCGCCCAAAGTGTGATCGGTGATTAAGCAAAAATACAAAAGTATGAAGACGATGCCGTTATTTTATTAGCTTTTTTGGCTTAGATCTTGCCAGAGTTATACGATTACAAGCGCATACTACTAAGCAGGGTAATATAGTTTTTGAGTTTATTATCGAAAGCGCTGGTATTTGATATCTAAATTCGATTCTTGTTAATCTTATTACACTTAATGTTAAAAAATATTGGACCTGAGAATGAGTTTAGTTGCAATTATATTGACTTACAACGAAGAACTACATATTGCTAGATGTATTAAAAGTTTGACTGGAATCGTAGATAAGATATACATCATTGATTCACATTCTACTGATTCAACGATTCAAATAGCAAAAAAACTTGGGGCTATAGTATTGCAACATCCATGGAGTAATCATGCAAGCCAATTTAATTGGGGGTTAGAGAATATTGACAAAGATACTACCTGGGTATTAAGAATTGATGCGGATGAGTATTTGTCTGAGGGCTTGAAGGGCGAAATAGTCAGTAAGCTAGATCAAGTGCCAGCAAATATAGCTGGTATTTCAATCAAAAGAAAAATTATTTTCCAAGGAATCTTAATTAAATATGGTGGTGTTGGTTCAGTGAATATTGTTCGCCTAATGAGGTATGGGTTTGGAATGTATGAAAATAGATTGATGGACGAGCATCTAATTATTCGTGGGCAGACAAGAAAATTTTATGGAGCAATCATTGACGAAAATTTAAATTCATTGAGCTGGTGGATTAAAAAGCACAATGAATACTCAAATAAAGAAGCGATTGAAAGTTTGAATTATGAGTATAAATTTTTAAAAAATAGAATTAATGATGTACATAATTTAGATTTTTATGCTCGTATGAAAAGAATATTTAAAAATTATATTTATTTAACTATTCCACTTAAATTAAGAGTAGCTTTTTACTATGTTTTTAGGTTCATTATTCAGTTAGGGTTTATAGATTCTCTACGTGGGAGTAGCTTTCATTTCCTTCAAGGCTATTGGTATCGCTTTTTAGTAGATCTAAAAATAACCGAAATAAAAGCTTACAAAGAAAAACACAAGGTTGATATAATCGTGGCAATAGAAAAGGTTACTGAAATTAAAATAAATTTTGAAAGTCTCAATTGTCACCGTAGTTCGAAATAACGAAAATTCAATTCTTGATGCAATTGAGTGTATTAAAAAACAATCATATGAAGATATTGAGCATATAGTTGTTGACGGAGAATCTACTGATTCCACATGGGATGTTATTAATAATAACTATTCCGAAAAGATGGTTCTGATTCGCGAGCCCGATGATGGAATTTATGATGCACTAAATAAAGGTATCAATAAAGCAAGTGGCGACATTATTGGTATCTTACACTCGGATGATTTGTTTGCTGATCAATTCGTTATTCAGAATGTAGTAGACGAATTTAAAAAATATAAACCTGATCTCATATATGGCGATCTTTTATATATAACTCAAAAATCACCCCATAAAGTTATCAGAAAATGGATTGCTGGAGAATTTAAGAAAAAAAAACTAAGATATGGTTGGATGCCACCACATCCAACCATTTTCTTAAAATCTGAGATATATAGCCAGATTGGCGGGTATGACAAAAAATATAAGATATCAGCCGACTATAAATTTATTCTTCAACTCTTTTTAAGGGGCAACCTCTCATGGGGATATATACCAAGAGTATTGGTAAAAATGCGTATGGGTGGTTTAAGTAATAAAAATTTTTCTTCAATAGTTAGCAAAACTAAAGAAGATCTACTTGCTCTAAATGAAACTAGGGTTGGTGGTTTCCTAACCGTTTTTTGTAAAAATACAAGAAAGCTAATGCAATTTTTTTAATATGAAAAGCGGATCTGCTCACAAAAATATCAAAGTTGGATATCTGGTATCTCATCCTATTCAATATCAGTCCCCAATGTTGAAATATATTTCAGAGAAACTAAGTGTTGATTTGGAGGTTCTTTTTCTGAGTAATATGTCTGTGGAGGGTTACAGAGATACTGAATTTGGATTTGATGTTAAATGGGATACGCCTTTATTAAATGGCTTTAAATATAAATTTTTAAATACCATAGGTTTTCAAAAAAAAATTACATTTTTATTCCCTCTCTGCTTGGGAATTTATAGTGAATTAAAAAAATCTCAGTATGATTATCTATGGATACATGGTTGGGGGTCCCTTACGAATATCCTCGCGATTATTTCTGCAAAGAAGTTAGGCGTTAAAGTTTTAATTCGCGGTGAGAGTAATATGCTTCTGCCAAAAGGTTCACGTATTAAGCAAATTGCTAAATCTTTTCTTTTAAATTGGTTATTTAAAAAGATTAGTTATTTTATGGCAATAGGTACATTAAATAAGCAATTCTATGAGTTTTATGGTGTAGAAAATGAGAAGATTATTATGATGCCCTACGCTGTTGACAATCAATTTTTCCAAAGCCAGTCACAAAATTACAAGAGTAAGGTTATCGAATTTAAGAAATTAAATAACATAAATGAAGATAGTAAATTAATACTTTATGCAAGTAAACTTACCAAAAGAAAAAATTCTATAGATTTATTGCTTGCATATGAAAAATTATTGAATAGCTTTCCGAGTAATAAGCCCTATTTATTTTTTGTAGGTAGCGGCGAAGAACATTTGAAATTATCAAAAATGGTTTCTGAAAGAAGATTAAATCGGGTAAGGCTTTGTGGATTTAAAAACCAAAGTCAGCTGCCAGAATATTTTGAGGCTTGCGATATTTTCGTTTTGCCGTCCTCTGCAGAGCCATGGGGTTTGGTAGTAAATGAGGTCATGAATCATTCTAAGCCAGTACTTGTTAGTGATGAAGTTGGTTGCGGGGTGGATCTGGTGAAGGACGGGGTCAATGGCTTTATTTTTAAGTGCGGTGACATAGATGACTTATCCAACAAGTTGATGGAATTACTTGAAAATAATGAAAAATTAGCATGTTTTTCAGTTAACAGTCTAAATAAAATTAATTCATGGAGTTTTGAGGAGGATTTATCGGGATTAAAAGAGGTGTTGCACCGAAAGTTAATTGCTTAAATTTTTTCAAATCAGAATACATTTATGAAAATCACTATCATCGGAAAAGGTAGATTTCATTTATATGACTTGGCTCGCGAAATTATTGGGTTGGGTTTTGATGTCAGACTGATCACTACGCTACCAAAATTTATTCCCAAAAAATTTGGCATTGATAAGTCAGCGGTGAAATCCTTGATTTTTGTTGAGATAATTGAGCGTCTATGGAGATACCTTCCAAAATTTATAGTTAAAAAAATCAATCCACAGTTTTTTGTCTTAGATTTTTTTGGTAAGCAAGCTTCTAAGTATATAAATACAGAATCTGAACTATTAATAGTTGGCAGTGCAACCGGTTTAGATGCAATTAGACATGCTCGTAAAATTGGTATAAAAACAGTCATTCTTGAGCGAGGTTCAAGCCATATTCAGTATCAGTATCAAACGCTTGAGTATGAATATAAAAAATATGGTGTTAGTTCATTTATTACTCATCCGAAAGTAATAGAAAAAGAATTGTTAGAGTATCAAGAGGCCGACTATATTTCAGTACCCTCAACGTTTGTAAAAAATACTTATGTGCAATATGGTATTTCGGAAAAAAAAATATTGTTAAATCCATACGGAGTTAGCTTAACTAACTTCTATCCTAGACAAGAAATTATCACTACTGCAAGTCTTGAGGATGGTGTATTTAGAATAATTCATTGCGGAACTCTAAGCTTGAGAAAAGGGGTTCAATATTTGCTTCAGGCTTTTTCTAGGATTAAAATTCCCAACTCTGAGTTATTGCTAATAGGGAGTATGGACGAGTCTTTTAGATCAATATATGATCAGTTGAAAGTCAAGGGAGTGAATCATTTGGGCCCTTTTAAGCAAAATGAACTTGTAAAGTATTATCAAAGCGGATCAATTTTTTGTCTCGCATCCATTGAAGAGGGTTTGGCCATGGTTATTCCTCAAGCAATGGCTTGCGGTCTTCCAGTAATATGTACCGATAATACTGGGGGAGGGGATATCGTGAGAGATAGTATTGATGGATATGTAATACCGGCTCGTAATATTGAGGTTTTATGTGATCGTATTTTCACCCTCTATTCGAATCGAGAGCTTAGAAAGAAAATGTCGTTAAATGCACTTGAACGGGTTTCGCATGGATTTTCTTGGAATGATTATGGAAAAAGAGCGGCGAAAATTTATTACTCATTGATTAGTGAAAAATCGTAAGGTAAAAAATGAAAGCTGTGATTCTTGCTGGTGGACTTGGTACCCGAATTTCTGAAGAAACTGATAGTAAGCCAAAACCAATGATTGAGATTGGTGGAAAACCAATACTGTGGCACATCATGAAGCATTATTCATTTCATGGCATTAATGATTTTGTTATTTGCTGTGGCTATAAGGGGTACTTAATTAAAGAATATTTTGCAAATTATTTTCTACATATGTCAGATGTTACATTTGATATGCAGAAAAATACTATGGTTGTTCATCATCAAACGGCAGATCCATGGAAAGTTACTTTAGTTGATACCGGCGACGAAACTATGACAGGTGGTCGTTTGAAACGTGTTGAACAATATCTAGATGGTGAGGAAATTTTTTGCTTTACTTATGGTGATGGGGTTTCAGACATCAATATTAGAGCGTCCATCGAATTTCATCGTAAACAAGGAGTTCAGGCCACTCTTACTGCTGTTTTCCCACCGGGTAGATTTGGATCCCTTGTTGTTGAGAATGGTTTAGTAACTCGATTTCAAGAGAAGCCTAAGGGGGATGGAGGTATGGTTAACGGCGGTTTTTTTATTCTATCTCCGAAAGTTATCTCTCTGATAGATGGGGATAAAACAGTTTGGGAGCGAGAGCCGCTTCAATCTCTTGCTCAAATGAATCAAATTGCTGCGTATGAACATCCGGGTTTTTGGCAGCCTATGGATACGCTGCGTGATAAAAATTATCTCGAGGAGCTTTGGTCCTTAGGTAGCCCCCCTTGGAAATCTTGGCGATGAAAGTTGCGCAAGTTGACCCCATTTTCTGGAGGGGTAAAAAAATCTTTCTAACTGGTCACACTGGATTTAAGGGCGGCTGGCTATCGCTATGGCTTACATCAATGGGCGCAAAGGTTGTGGGTTATGCATTAGCGCCAAATACGATGCCAAACTTATTTGACGTATTGGATATTGGTGCGCTGATTCAGAAATCCAATATTGCTGATGTACGTGATTTGGCATGTTTACAAAATGCGATGTCTCAGGCGAGGCCAGATATATTAATTCATATGGCGGCCCAACCTTTAGTGCGATATTCCTACGCTAATCCGGTAGAGACTTATGCTACGAATGTGATGGGTACTGTACATGTTCTTGAGAGTGCGAGAGCAATTGATACGGTGCGTTCTACTGTGATAGTAACTACAGATAAGTGCTATGAGAATAAAGAGCTGGATTGGGGTTATCGTGAAAATGAGCCCATGGGTGGTTATGATCCTTATAGCAGCAGCAAGGGTTGTGCAGAATTAGTGACTTCAGCATATCGCCAGTCTTTTTTTTCCAGCCCTAATTCAGTTAATAAGATTGCTTCTGCTAGAGCTGGTAACGTTATTGGAGGTGGAGATTGGTCGCAAGATCGTTTAATTCCCGATGCTATTAAAGCGTTTGAGGCGAGCAAGCCATTGATGATTCGTAACCCTTTGGCAATGCGTCCATGGCAGCATGTTTTAGAGCCCCTTTCTGGTTATTTAATTTTGGCCCAAGCTCTTTTTGAGCAAGGATCAAGCTTTGCATCTGCTTGGAACTTTGGCCCAAACGATAGAGATAATCGCTCTGTGCAAGAGGTCGTTGAACTTATGATTTCTGGCTGGGGAGAATCGGCCCGCTGGGAAAAAGAGGGTTCAGAACAGCCCCATGAGGCCAATCTTTTAAAGCTGGATTGCTCAAAAGCACAGACACAATTGGGCTGGGTTCCCAGATGGAATTTAGAGATCGCCACGCAAAATATTGTTCAATGGCAAAAAGCTTATCAAGCTAAAAAAAGTATGCATAAATTTAGTCTTGCACAAATTGATAACTATATGAGTCATAAACTATGAATACACAAATAATCGATAGTAGAAAACTAGAGCAGGATAAACTACGAAAACAGATTGCCGCGTTAGTTGATCAATACGCTGCCATTGAGTTTTCTCCCAAAATATTTGAGCCAGAGCACACAGTTATACCCCCCTCTGGAAAATTAATTGGTGTTGAAGAGTTAAAAAATATGGTGGATGCCTCCTTAGATGGGTGGCTTACGACTGGCCGTTTTAATGAGCATTTTGAAAAGAAGCTAGCTGAATTTATTGGCGTGAAGCATGCTATTACCGTGAACTCTGGTTCATCAGCTAATTTAGTAGCATTTTCTACACTTACATCCTCAAAGTTGGGTGATCGTGCGATTAAGCAAGGCGATGAGGTGATCGGTGTAGCAGCTGGATTCCCTACAACAGTCAACCCAATTATTCAATTTGGGGCCATTCCTGTTTTTGTGGACGTAGATAAGTACACGCATAACATTGATGCTTCAAAAATTGAAGCTGCGATCACCCCAAAAACCAAGGCAATCATGCTCGCTCACTCCTTGGGTAACCCATTTAACTTGGATGTGGTAACTACGATTTGTAAAAAGTACAAATTATGGCTGGTAGAGGATTGTTGTGATGCGTTAGGTACTACTTATAAAGGTCAAATGGTGGGCACCTTTGGCGATATTGGAACATTGAGTTTTTATCCTGCGCATCATATTACGATGGGGGAAGGTGGTGCTATATTTACTAATAGTTTTGAATTAAAGCAAATTGCCGAAAGTTTTAGAGATTGGGGGCGTGATTGCTACTGTCCCCCAGGCAAAGACAATACTTGCGGCAAGCGTTTTTGCTGGAAGCTAGGTAATTTACCAGAAGGCTATGACCATAAATATACTTATAGCCACCTGGGATATAACCTAAAAATTACTGATATACAGGCAGCTTGTGCTTTAGCGCAATTGGAAAAAGCGCCAACTTTCATTAAAGCACGTAAAGATAATTTTAAATTTCTAATGGAGCGTTTAAAGTCATGTGAAGAGTTTCTACAACTTCCGGAAGTAACTCCTAATTCTGATCCATCTTGGTTCGGATTTCCAATTACAGTAAAAGAAAGCTGTCCAGTATCCCGATTGGATTTAATCACTTACTTAGACCAAAACAAGATTGGTACCCGTTTGCTATTTGCCGGCAATTTGACAAGGCAGCCTTATATGATTAACGTTAAATATCGCGTTAGCGGAGAATTAATCAATACTGATAATGTCATGAATAATACTTTTTGGATTGGCGTTCAGCCATCATTAACAAAAGAAATGTTGGAATTCGTGGTGACTAAAATTGAATCGTATTTGGGTATTAACTTTTAATCTGGCAAAACTAATTAAATGGATAAAATAAAAGTTAGCGATTTAATTGCTGAGGCTCTAGAAGCATTAAATATCCAGCACGTTTTTGGGATGATCGGCGCAGGTAATATCCATTTGTTTGAATCAATTTCAAAGCGTGGATACACTGAAATTGTTTGTATTCATCACGAGCAAGCTGCAACGATGGCAATGCAAACATACTATCGTACCAGCGGTAGATTGGCAGCATGCTTGCTTACAACAGGAGGTGGTGCCGTAAATGGTGTAACTGGTGTTTTATCAGCATGGGCTGACTCTATTCCTGGCATCATTATTGCTGGTAATGAAAATTCAAAATTTACTCACCCAGATAATTCTCTCAGAATGTGGGGCGTCCAAGGCTACGATTCTGTTGCAATGGTTAGTAAAATTACAAAATATGCCAATCGAGTGACAAACCCAGAACTGGCTGTTTATGAGATTCAAAAAGCCGCACAGATTGCACTTGATCAGCGTCCTGGCCCCTGCTGGATTGAAATCCCTATGGATATTCAAGCTAGCCGAATTGAGCGATCTAGTGTAATTAAATTTTCATCTGCTATTGCTGAAAATTTAATAACACTAGAGACTCGTGAACAGATTCAAGCAGTAATTCAATCCCTCCGTCATGCCAGGCGGCCCATTTTATGGTTGGGTCATGGAATTAGACTTGCTGGAGCGGAAAAAAAAGTAGAGAGCTTGCTAAAGATTATTGGCATTCCTGCGATAGTGTCTTGGGCCGGAATTGATATGATCAATTCTGAACACCCATTGGTATACGGTCGTGCAGGAGTATATGGTCAGCGAAGTGCTAATTTCATATTACAAAATAGCGATTACGTGCTGGCAATTGGGACTCGCCTTGCAATCCCTCAGGTTGGCTATGATCTCTCAGAATTAGCAAGGGCAGCGCAAATTGATATTGTTGACATTGATCCACTAGAGGCAAATAAACATCAATCAAGGATACGACAATCTATTATTTGTGATGCCGGTATTTTTATAAATAATTTGATTGCTAGTATGGATGGTGATCCTATTGCATCAAAAGTAGAATGGATCACTGAATGCAATCTATATAGAGATCAGTTTCCCTGGATTGGACCAGAGCATGACGACAAAGAGGGTTATATGAACTCTTATAGGTTTATGAGCAGATTAAATGAATTTTTTAAGCCAAATCAAGTTGTTGTCACGGATATGGGTACAGCATTACTTTGCGCTCACCAGGCTCTAAAAATTCGGCCTGGTCAACGACTTATGACTTCAACAGGTTTGGGTGAAATGGGTTTTGGTTTGCCTGCTGCGATTGGCGCCTCTTTTGCCCTTAATGGCGGGGAAGTAATGTGTTTGAATTGTGATGGTGGCATGATGCTTAATTTGCAAGAGCTACAGACCATTGTTCACCATCAGTTACCTATCAAGATATTTGTATTTAATAATGATGGCTACTTAATGATTAAGCATACTCAAAATGCATTATTTAAATCGGGTTATGTGGGCACCAATAAAGCCTCTGGCATATCATGTCCTGATTTTGGAAAGATTGGTAAAGCCTTCAATCTGGCTACATATCAAATCCGCACATGGAAAGAATGTGATTCTGTATTAAAGCAAGTTCAGGTCGCCGAGGGACCGCTTATTTGTGAGGTTTTTATGCATTCTGAGCAGTTATTTTCCCCAAAATTATCACTTGTAGTAAAAGAAGATGGAACATTGGTATCCCCGCCATTAGAGGATTTATCTCCCTTATTGCCCCGTGATGTTATCGAACGCGCTATGATTGTTGGGATGCATGAAAAATCGAGATCTCTTTAGCGGGAATCTCATCAAATCTAATAACCTGCAATAATTTATGAGCGCATCAAATAAACTAAAAGTCGCAATCATTGGCTCCGGAAATATTGGAACCGATTTGCTCATGAAAACGTTGCGTTCAAATCTAATAACCTGTACTTTATTTGCTGGCCGTAATTTTAATTCAGCCGGAATGAAGAGGGCTGCGGAATTAGGAGTCCCTATTTCCGATAGAGGTATTGAGGCAATTGTAAGTGATCCAAAAATATGTGACTTAGTATTTGATTGCACATCAGCCCAAGCACATCATGAGCACTGGGATATATTAGAGAAGCTTGGAAAGATTGTCATAGATATGACACCAGCAAAACTAGGGACTCTTTGCATACCCGCAATTAACGCAGTTGAATGTATTGTTAATGGTGCTCGTAATGTCAATATGATCACTTGCGGAGGTCAGGTTTCAATTCCTATTGCCTACGCTATATCTCAGGTGCACAAAAATATTGAATATATTGAGGTAGCCTCAAGCATTGCTTCTCGCAGTGCCGGACCTGCTACTCGCTATAACTTGGATGAATATGTAGTTACTACTCAGGATGCGTTGAAGATCTTTTCAGGGGCTAAACTTACTAAGGCGATATTGATCTTAAATCCAGCAATTCCGCCTATAGATATGCAAACAACTATTTACGCAAAGATTAGCAACCCAAATCTAGCGGCTATTTCAACATCTGTGATGGCTATGATTGATAATATAAAAAAATATGTACCTGGTTATCAAATTTTGGTAGCACCGACTATTGAAGGGGATAGGATAGTAACTACCATCAAAGTACTTGGAGCGGGCGATTATTTGCCGCAGTATGCGGGTAATTTAGATATTATTAATTGTGCGGCTATTTCTATGGCAGAGCTAATAGCTGAATCAAATTATGAAAAATAAAATTCTTATATCAGACCCTACATTGCGCGATGGAAATCATGCAGTTAGACATCAACTTAGTCGCGAAAGTTTTATAGCATATTGTAAGGCGGCTGAATTAGCTGGCGTTCCTGTTGTAGAGGTGGGTCATGGTAATGGACTTGGGGCATCCTCTCTCTTAGTAGGAGAGTGTAAGCTGTCCGACGAGGAGATGTTGAAAATATCAAGAGCTAACCTTACGAAGGCTAAGTTAGCAATCCATGTAATTCCAGGTTTTTGTACTATTAAGAACGATTTAACTCGTGCGATTGACTTAGGTGTGGATATTTTTCGAGTTGGATCTCATTGCACTGAGGCTGATATTACCGACCGACATATTGCTTTTGCACGTAATGCAGGAAAGGAGGCATATGGAGTTCTAATGATGAGTCATATGACGAGCCCAGAGACTCTATTGGAGGAAGCAAAAAAAATGGAATCATACGGCGCTGAGGCTGTAGTAATAATGGATTCTGCAGGTGCCTATTTTCCAGATGATGTTAAGCAGCGTATCACTACATTGGTGGAAGGATTGTCTATACCAGTGGGTTTTCATGGGCACAACAACTTGGGAATGGCAATCATTAACTCAGTAGCGGCTGTAAAGGCGGGTGCCACGATTATAGATGGCAGCATCCGTGGATTTGGTGCTGGTGCAGGAAATACTCAGCTAGAAGTTCTAGTGGCGGTATTTGAAAGACTTGGTTTTGAAACTGGGATTGATTTGTATAAAATTTTGGATGCTGCAGATTTAGCAGAAAAATTGTTCAATCCAGTAGCTGCCTTCAGCTCGCCGGTTTCAATAGTGAGCGGCTTAGCTGGCGTCTTTTCTGGTTTTTCTAAGCAGGTAGCCAAAACTGCAGATGAGTATCATGTGGATCCCCGTGACATTTTCTTTGAGCTGGGTAAACGTAACGCCGTTGCAGGCCAGGAAAGCTTAATTATTGAAGTAGCCCAAGAATTAGCTTTAAAAGTAGACTTCAAAAAGATACCTAATGATAATTGAGACGGGGCTTCCAGTGAATTTATTTTTAGAGCTGCGCCAAGATTGCTTAAATGCATCCGCTTACCAGACTGATGTACTTAGTAAATTAGGTGGTTCTCGTGTTGCTGTTACAGGCGGCACCGGCTTTTTAGGCTCTTGGATTGCAGAAATGGTTTCAGCATTAAATGATGAGTATGACCTTAAAATTAAAATAGATTTGTATGCACGAGATATAAATGAATGGAAAAAGAAGTGGACCCACCTATCTAAACGTGAAGATATTCAGTTATATGCACAGGATGTTCGTTCACCATTTAAGTTCAATCCGAATACAAATTTTGTAGTACATGCAGCGGGGGTGCCAAATAATCGTGTTCATGCTTCTGATCCATTACGCGTAATGCAAACTTCAATTAATGGAATTAACAATACCCTTGATGCTGCAAATGGACTTGATGATCTAAAAAGATTCATTAATGTAAGTTCTGCCTTGGTGGCTGGAAAGCCAAATCGTATAGGGGCTTTATTTGAAGATGATTTCTTTCCAATTCCATCAGGTCAATTTCACATGGCTTATGTTGATGCGAAGCGATCTGCGGAGAGTATTGCTACTATTTATAGAAGTCAGTTTCGGATGCCCATAAGTACCATTCGACCATTTACTTTTATAGGGCCATATCAATCATTGAATCGTCCTTGGGCAATCAATAACTTTATTAATGATGCTCGCTCTGGTAGGGATATACGAATTTTAGGTGATGGGAGTGCACGTCGAAGTTACTTATATGGCAGCGATGCAGCATGGTGGACTTTATCTTCATTAATTAATGGAAAGGATGGGTTGGTTTATAGCCTTGGAAGTTCCTTTGCAATAAGCCATATTGAGTTAGCCCAATTAATCAGCCAAAGACATGCAACAAACCCCAGAATAATTACAAATGCAGAGGTGAATAAGCAGGGAAATCATGACGATTTTTACCCCAATACTACCCGTACTGAAATTGCTTTGGGAGTGTCTCAGACTTGCAATCTACAGGAAGCTATTGAAAAAACATGGCGTTGGTTTTCATTGTTTTAAGAATGAATATAGCCATACTGGGTGCGAATAGTCAAATTGCCAAAGATTTGATTTCTTCTTTTAGCGATGAGGATAAGAACAAGGTCTTATATTTATTTACGCGTCAACCAGATAAGCTTAAGAGCTGGATGCATGAAAAGAATATTAACAATAAATATCTTGCTACCGATTATGGTTCATTTAGTGAAAGAAAGTATGACGCAATAATAAATTTTGTAGGCATAGGTGACCCAAAAATGGCAATTGATATGGGCCCTCTAATTTTTGATATCACACTAGAGTATGATCAAATGGCATTGGACTACTTGAAGTTTAATCCACATTGTAAATATATCTTTTTAAGTAGTGGCGCTGTGTATGGGGATGTATTTAACGAGCCAGCTAATGAAGAAACTAGAGCATCTATAGCTATTAATAAGCTTCAATCATCGAATTGGTATTCAATTGCCAAGCTTTATGCAGAAGCTCGTCACAGGGCTTTAAAAGATTTTCCCATAGTTGATATTAGGGTTTTTAATTATTTTAGTCACACTCAGTACATGAGCGCACGTTTTTTACTGACAGATATCATTAGTGCAATTAAAAATAAAAAATCCCTGGAAGTGTCTCAAAAAAATATATTCCGAGACTACATTGGCCCTAGAGACTTTTGCCAACTTGTAACTTTAATACTAGAAGGTCCAAAATTAAATATCCCATTTGATTGCTATAGTAATGCGCCAATCGATAAAATTTCTCTTTTGGGGGAAATGCATAAGAATTTTGGACTAGTGTACTTTTTTGCCGATTCCGAGGGAGTAAATGCTACGGGAGAAAAGACTCATTATTACTCTACAAATTTTAAGGCGAGAACCATTGGCTACGCGCCAAAAAACACATCATTAGAAAATATTATATTTGAGGCTAGGTTGGCTCTTATAAGTAAATGATCAACTTCTTTGGTGGCATTCCTTAGAGTATGAGCTATTTTGATCCTCTTGGAATTATCTTTGGTAGGAGGTAACTTAAATCTTATCAATTTCTTTCAATTTCCCATTTTCGACCATGTAGACAGAGTCACAATATTTCAAGGTTTCCAATTTATGTGAAACTATAACAGTGGTAATTTTACCCTTCAGAAGTTTAATTGATTCAGTGATTTCATGCTCACTAATCTGATCAAGCGAGCTTGTGGGCTCATCAAGAAAAAGTATCTCTCTTTCAAAATAAAGAGCACGCGCTAGTGCCAATCTTTGTATCTGCCCTACAGAGAAATTACCCCCGCCCTCATCAAGAACTGTTTCGATGCCGTATTCCAGCATCATTATTTCTTTCTCGAGATTTGCCATCCTAAGTGAAGCATAAACTCTGTCCAATTCATCAGCGGTATGCCCATCTGATTTAAAAGTTATTGCATTTATAATAGAGCCAATTGGCATGAAAGATTTCTGAGAGACAATAGCAATTTTTTTCTCATATTCAGGGTTATTAAGCGATGTTAGTCGCTTGTTAACATAAATGCTTCCGGATGACGGATTTAAAAAACCGCTCATAATATTAAGAAGAGTCGATTTACCCGAGCCGGATGGGCCAACAATGCCGATCATATCACCTTTATTTAATGATAAGGAGATTGCCTCTAAGATGTTTATATCCTTGTATTTGAATGTAACATTGTCAAGAAAAATAGAGTTAAATTGATTTATTGATGGAACATGAGAATTTTCTCTATCGAATTCAACCTCTTGACTCATCATGGATTCATAAAGTTTGTTGATTGAATCTGTATTTAGTCTGTATTGCGAAATAGCATGTGACATGCTGTTGATTGACGGTAACAATCTTAGGGCAGCAAAAGCAATTATTGAGAGTTGTGCGAAGATATCTGCTTTATCCTTAAGGATAATTGAATTTATTAAGGCATAAGAAACAACAAAAACTACAAGAATTAGTTCAATTAGATATCTAGGCACAAGCGAGATGCTAGTGGACATAGAATTTGTGGCTATTAATTTTTTTCCGCAGTCCTCATACTTCTTTAAGAAATTTTCTTTAAGATTAAAAATTCTAATCTCTTTAAATCCAAAAATAATTTCATAAATAATATTTATTAGATTTTTTCCTTCGATATTGTTAAGATTTCCATAATAACTTAATTTGCCTCTAATAATCAACCCATAAGCAAATAAAAAAATTAATATTAATGATGATAGTAATAAAATCGCAATTGGGCTATAAATAAAAAGATAAATTATTATTGATATACATATAAATAAATCAGAAAATGCTTTAAGTCCAGATAATAAGATACCATTTGCGAACTGGTTTGTCATGGAGTATACTTGCTGAATATAATCAGCCGAACTATATTTAATTAAATTATTATAGTCACCATTCATAATTCTCAAAATAACTCTGCGTCGAATATCAAATAAATTTGATTCAACGAAATATATAATTTTGTAGTTAACAGATACTGAAATAGTAAACTTTATTATAAATATAATAATTAATAATAAGCTGTATACAATTACTAAATTAACTTCATTTTCAAATGCATATTTAATAATATCAAATTCAAGAAATTGCGACTTATTGTTCAGCATACTGGCATAGGCCCCAATTAGGCTAATACTAATCAGATCCATTGCTGACGAGCAGAAGAAATAAAGCATCATCATTGCGAGACTAGATATTCGGATGCAACAAATGGACATAATTTTTTTAATTTGCCCAAAATTCTGATTTTTTCTTTTATGAATCATGAAACTATTTTATAATATGACTCATTAAAACTCAAGGCTTATTAAAAAATGTATGAAAACGAAACCAAACTTGCAGAATACTTTCACCAATTAAGTAAGCTGTTGACGACGCTTGACCATGGTGTATTTAAGATATTGGTTGAAAAATTTATGAATGTGCATGATGCTGGGGGGAAAGTAATTTTGGCTGGGAATGGTGGGAGTGCAGCAATATCTAGTCATGTTGCCGTCGACCTTACAAAAGCCGCCAGAGTAAGAGCTACAAATTTTAGTGATGCTGACATGATTACTTGCTTCTCCAATGATTATGGTTATGAGCATTGGCTAGAAAATGCACTTAATTTTTATGCCGATAAGAATGATGTTGTTGTATTGATTAGTAGCAGTGGGCAATCCTCAAATATGGTGAATGCAGCAAAATATGCTGTCAATATGGGCCTAGATCTAGTAACTCTCACTGGATTTAGTCGGGACAATCCTTTGAAAGATTTGGGTCAAATTAATCTTTGGGTGAATTCCAAAATGTATAACCACATTGAAACGGTTCATCAGACCTGGTTGCTAGCAGTTGTGGATGCAATTGCAGCCTTGAGAGTTAAATTATGAAAGCATTGGTTACTGGTGGGGCTGGTTTTATTGGTAGTCACTTAGTTGAGGCTTTGCTTGAGATTGGATCCGAGGTGGTCGTAGTAGATAACTTGAGTACTGGCCGTCTTGATAACCTAGCTCCCCACATCGAAAGTATTGAATTTATACAAGATGATATTTCAAGGTCAAATTTTATTGATCATAAATTTGATGGCATCGATTGCATTTTTCATTTGGCAGCATTAGCCGACATTGTTCCCAGTATTGAGAATCCAGATTTGTACTTTGCGTCTAACGTTGTTGGCACTTTTAATATTCTTCAGCTAGCGCGACGGTTGAATGTTGAAAAAATTGTATATGCAGCATCATCATCTTGTTATGGTTTACCAGATCACTTCCCCACAAATGAGGCTGCCGAAATTAGACCTCAGTACCCCTATGCTCTCACGAAGCGACTTGGAGAGGAGATGGTTATGCATTGGGGTGAGTTGTATGGCTTAAACACTACCTCTTTGCGTTTTTTTAATGTGTATGGAGAAAGATCGAGAACTTCAGGGTCTTACGGGGCAGTCATGGGTGTTTTTTTAGCTCAAAAATTATCCGGAGTACCATTTACTATAGTGGGTGATGGATCTCAGCGTAGAGATTTTACATATGTAAAAGATGTTGTTAGTTCTGTCATTGCAGCAGCTCAATCTAGCGATTCTGGAAAGATTTACAATGTTGGAAGCGGGGCTTCGGTGTCAATTAATCATTTGGCGGAGCTCTTGGGGGGGGATAAGGTTTTTATTCCAAAACGTCCAGGCGAGCCAGACTGCACATTCGCAGATATTACAAAAATTCAAAAAGAACTAGGCTGGTTGCCAAAATACTCTCTTGAGAAGGGTATAGATAGAGTATTGCAAAATATAGATTACTGGAAGGCTGCTCCTGTTTGGACCCCGGAGTTGATTTCAATAGCAACCAAGGAATGGTTTAGGTGCCTTGGGGGCAAGACCCCTCAGTTGAAAAAATGAATGCAGTATTGCTCGCGGCTGGCTTTGGTAGCAGGCTAATGCCAATAACGGCAACATTGCCTAAATGTATGGTTCCGATTATGGGCGCTCCATTATTAGAACATTGGCTAAAGTTATGTGAATCTCTGGGCATAAGAAATATAGTGGTTAATACCCATCACTTGTCCAACCAAGTTCAAAATTTCATAATGAGTTCAAGATATAAAGACTATGTCGATATACAGCACGAAGTTCAATTAAGCGGAACTGCGGGAACATTACGTAGAAATGCACATAAATTCAATGATGATGCTACGTTAGTAGTGCACGCCGACAATTGGTGTATTTGCGATTTTCCAAGGTTTATTTCAGCGCATCAAAAAAATGCAAGGGAAGGTTATCAGATGACAATGATGACATTTAGAGCGCAAAATCCAGAATTATGTGGAATTGTTGTTACAAATGATCATGGCACTGTTACAGAGTTTTATGAAAAAAAGAAAAATCCACCCGGCAATCTTGCAAATGCAGCGATATACATTCTAGAGCCAGCAGTATTTAAATGGATGCAAAATAACCCGCATATTACAGATTTCTCATTAGATGTAATACCATGTTTTATGGGAAAAATTAAATCTTGGGAGAATAGTGGTTTACTGATTGATATTGGCACACTAGAGGCCTTAAAAAGGGTACAAAAAAATCCCCTTCAAGAAAAATCATGAATTTTCAATCTAAACAAAAAATATTAATTAAAATTGACGAGATTTTAAGCGGGGAATACACATTAGGATTTGGGGTGTTTAATGCAATTCATCCAGGTCATATTCGCTATCTAGAGAACGCTAGGTCATATGGACTTAAATTGATTATTGCAGTAAGCGAATATTCAGATGGTAAGGATGGTCAAAATACTGAAAGTATTTATTCAGTGCAGCAGCGTGCAGAAAGTATTGCTGAATTAAGGATTGTTGATCATGTGGTGATAGTTCGAAAAAATGGCTTGAGTGATTTGGTAAAAAAAATTAATCCCAAATATTTAGTCTTGGGAAAGGAATATGAAGATAATAAATCTCAAGACATAGGGGATGCTATTAATTTCATGAAAGGAGTTAATGGGCATGTAAAATTTCATGCTGGTGAGATACATTATGCCAACACTGGCCTATATGAAAATGATATCTCAGATGTCTCCAATGAAAGAAAGATTCAATTTCAAGAAATCTGTAAAAAACATCAAGTAAATATAAAAAAAATCATACAAAAAATTCATGATTTTAAAAATAATAATATTTTAGTTATTGGCGACACAATCATTGATCATTATGTCAGTTGTGACGCACTGGGGATGAGCTCAGAAGCTCCGGTATTAGTGGTGAAAGAGCTCGACTCGAGAAATTATATTGGTGGAGCGGCGGTTGTTGCATCTCATATTGCTGCCCTCGGAGCTACGTGTCATTATATTTCGGTTATAGGGGATGATGATATAGCGCGCCTCTCTGAGAAGATGCTATTAGGCTTTGGTGTAAAGTCAGATTTAATTTCAGACTCTTCACGCCCTACTACTTATAAAACAAGATTCTTGGTAGAAAAGCAAAAAATTTTTCGAGTAAGCAAACTTACAGAGCAAGAGATCAATGAGTCTATTGAGAAAGAAGTTATTAATAAGATAAAAAATTTATCGGGTAGAGTCGATGGAATAATAGTGAGCGATTTTGTATATGGAGTAATCACTCAAAGAATATTAAATTTTTTAGTCGAGTTTTCTAAAAAAGAATGTATCCCGATCTATGGGGACTTGCAGTGTAGTACTCAAGTTGGAAATATAACTAAATTTAAAGAATTTACCGCTTTATTTCCAACCGAAAAGGAGGCCAGGATTGCTATAAGTAATAATTCGGATGGTATTGAAACTATTTCCAAGATGCTAATGGCTAAAACGAAATCAAAAAACTTAGTGCTTAAAATGGGCTCTGAGGGTTTTATTGTTTACGAAAATAGTGATCATGGACGCCTTGTTCGTCAACATTTTCCAGCCCTTTGTGTCAACCCAGTTGATTTAGCGGGAGCTGGAGATTCATTAATGGCTGGACTTGCCTTGGGGAGATGTGCAGGGCTTGACTTTATGGCTTCAGCAGCACTTGGTGCTTGCATGGCGGCGTTATCTGTTCAAACCTTGGGAAATATACCAATAGGTTCAGAGAAACTAATTAAATTTATTAAAAATTTTTGAAAGAATATAGTTATGGAAAAAATTTTAGTTACGGGAGGGGCTGGTTATGTTGGATCCGCGTTAGTGCCAGAACTTCTTAAAGGTGGATATGCAGTAAATGTCTTGGATTTAATGCTTTATGGAGAGGATGTTTTGGACAGCCATCCAAAATTGAGAGTATTCAAAGGGGATATAAGAGATATCGCTCTCGTTGAGAAGGCTGTTAATGGGTGTAAATCAGTAATTCATTTAGCCTGCATTTCAAATGACCCTAGTTTTGAGCTTGATCCAAAGTTAGGAAGGGATATTAACTTAGATGCATTTGAGCCTTTAGTAATAGCAAGCAAGAGAGCCGGAGTTGAAAAATTTATATATGCTTCATCGTCCAGTGTATACGGAATAAAAGAAAATATTATTGTAGATGAGAGTACACCCTTAGATCCCTTGACTGATTATTCTAAGTTTAAGGCTGAGTGTGAATTAATTTTAAATAGCCATATTACAGAAAATTTTATTGGCGTTAGCATGCGTCCGGCGACAGTATGTGGGTACGCAAAAAGACAGCGTTTAGACGTGGTAGTGAATATATTGACAAATCTAGCGTTTCATAAAAGGGCCATGACTGTTTTTGGGGGACCGCAACTAAGACCAAATATCCATATCAAAGATATGGTGAGATCTTATATTCACGTACTAACATCACCAAATCGAGTCATCAATGGCGAAGCATTCAATGTTGGCTACGAAAATTATTCTGTTGATAAGATTGCAGAATTAGTTAAAGATGTTATTGGTGAGGATGTAGTATTAGAGAAAATCCCGACAAATGACAATAGGTCGTACCATATTTCATCAACAAAAATTGTCGAGCAGTTAGGCTTCAGTTTTCAACATTCAATAAAAGAAGCTATTGAAGACCTTAAGATTGCATTCCAAAAGGGGTTGATACCGGAATCATTGTCTAATAAAAAATATTTCAATATAGAAATGATGAAGTATTTTGGGTTGAAATAAATTGCGAATAGGAATAGATCTTGATAACACTTTAATTTGTTACGACTTCGCATTTCTATCGGCTGCAAGAGCGAAAAATTATGTTTCAGAAAAATATATCGCTAATAAAGATGATTTAAAAAAAGAGATCTTACTCATTCATGGAATGGAAGCCTGGAAAGGGTTGCAGGGTTATGTATATGGGCAAGGCATTGATGAGGCAATACCCTTCCCAAATGCTTTCGAATGCCTAAGTAAATTGAAAAAAAGTGGGCATGAATTATTTGTAGTGAGTCACAAAACTATTTATGGCCATTACGATGATAAAAAAATAGCATTGCGAGATGCTGCAATGGAATGGTTAATCGACAATGAGTTTATAGGTGAAAATGGTGTTATAGATAAAGAAAAAATTTTTTTTTGTAGTTCAAGGGAAGATAAGATACTTAAAATAATAAGTATGAATTTTGATCTCTTCATAGATGATTTGTATGAAGTGCTAAGTGATCCATTATTTCCAAATATTGAGAAAATATATTTTTCAGGCTCAAGTAATAAAACTGAGTATTTTTATACCCTTAAATCCTGGTATGAGATTGAAAATTTCTTAATTAGTCAGTACGATATTAAAAATAATGATTTTTTTAAGGAGTTGAGCTATTTATCTGGAATTAACATTCAGTCTTATAAAAAAATTAAAAAAGGAGGGAATAACGAAATTTTTAAAGTATTTAGCACTACAAATGGTATTCTTTTAGTAAAGAAGTATCGTGAAGATAATGAATTTAAAAGAGGGAGTTCTGAGAAATTAGCTTATAGAATATTTAAGGATATTGCGAGTCTGCCAAAGTGCATATGGTCACCGAATTCCATGGATGTGATAGCTTTGAATTGGATTGATGGTGTTGAGATTTCACAAATAAATTCAAATCATATCGAACAGTCAATCAGGTTTATAGAGGAAATAAAGAAAATTAAAGTAGATCCTTCAGTAAACTTGGCAAAAGAGGCGGTGATTGAATGGGGTGATTTAATTCAGCATATTGATGCAAGAATTCTAAGATTAAAGCAAGTTGATAATTTGGTATTAAGTCACTTTCTCGACATGAGGCTATGTCCGTTATGGGATCATCTAAAAAGAGAATTGGTTGATAATTTAACCAAATTGTCTACAAACGAAATTAGTTTAGATTTAAAAAACCAAATATATAGCCCTTCAGATTTTGGTTTTCACAACGCAATTGAGGATAAAAAGGGCAAAGTTTTTTTTGTAGATTTTGAGTATTTTGGTCGAGACGACCCAGTAAAAATGATTGTTGATTTTTGGTGGCATCCCGCAATGAATTTGACTAAATGGCAAAAAGAATATTGGATGTCTCAGATCTTTAAAATATTTAGCGATGATCGTACCTTTGGCTTAAGGGTTGCCAATGGGTGGGCTCCATTAGGTTTAAAGTGGGCCTTGATAATACTAAATGAGTTCATTCCTGAAATGTGGGATAGGAGAAAGGCGGCTCGCGGACATCACGATATTGATCGCATTACAATACTGGAAAATCAATTGCAAAAAGCAGATAAAATTTTACGAGAGATAGAGACAAATCAATATGATTGGCGCATTTATGGATGAAGATAGTTTTAAAAAAAAGGCACTTGAATTAAGGCAAAAAACATTCAGCGCCTTCATTGAACATGGAGAATCTCACCTTGGCGGTAGTTTTTCTATTATCGAGATCTTAATAGCGCTCTTCAATGGGGTACTGAATAATGTAAATGATAAATTTATCTTAAGTAAATCACATGCCTCCTACCCGTATTGCATTTTAATGAGGGAGCGGGGGTTTAATGTTCCAATTAAGACGCATTTAGAAAGAGATGAATCCTCCGGAATTTATGCAACAACTGGAAGCTTGGGGCATGGCTTGCCAATTTCAACCGGAATAGCATTTGCCATGAAGGTAAAAAAAATAGATGGCAGGGTTTATGTTTTGATGAGCGATGGAGAGTGTCAAGAGGGCACAACTTGGGAGTCACTATTGATTGCTTCTGCTAAGTGTCTGGACAATTTAGTGGTTATTATTGATTCCAACAAACTGCAGGCAATTGATTTCGTAGAGAATATTTTGCCTTTGGGTAGTTTAGTTGAGAAATTTAAAGCATTTGGGTGGGATTGTGAGGATGTAGACGGCCATGAATCCATAACAAATTTAGTGAGAGTTTTGAGTAAACCAAACACTGTAAACAGGCCCAAAGCAGTAATTGTGAATACAACCAAGGGCAAAGGAATCCCTGAGTTTGAAAATAAGCCCGAATGGCATGCAAAAAAAATTAAAGGTGAAAACGTGTTGATAGGAAAGAAAGCCTTAGGTATCCTATGAGAAAGGCATTTGGGGAGGCATTAGCTAAGTTGGCGGAATCCGATGAATTGATATATCTGGTTGTTGCTGACATTGGGCATGGAATTTTTGATAGCTTCCGAAAGAAATTTCCAGATAGATTTATAAATGTAGGAATATGCGAACAAAGCGCAATTGGTTTTGCGGCAGGATTGGCAATTGCCGGCCTTAAACCGTGGGTATATACGATAACCCCATTTCTAATAGAGAGGCCTTTTGAGCAGGTTAAGTTAGATATAGATCAGCAAAATGTAAATGTAAATTTAGTAGGGTATGCAGACTATCCGAGCCTTGGGCCAACACATTCTGAATTAGATGCCCACAAGATGATGAGTTTATTTTCAAATATAAAGTCTTTTTTCCCAGTTGACTCCTCTGAAACTTTAAAGTTCGTAAAGTTTGCGAGTGAATATGATGGGCCAACATTCATAAGTCTTAAATCTGATTTATAACTGTATATGGATAATTTTTACCTTTCTGTAAATGAGCAGGAAATAATTTCTAAATACCTTAAGAAGGGCTATCTAGTTCACGATATATCAGATAAATCAAATCTTGAATTAATATCCAATAGAATCTGGGAGATTGCAAAAAAATGCTTTCCTCATGAATTACCAAATATCCCAAGAGATGATTTTTTTAACAATACCCACCAGTTTTTAAGTGTTGATTTGTTGAATCCATTTAGAGTAAAAATTCTTGACTCAATCGCCAGTGATGCTACTTTGAGGCTTGCATATTTCAGAATTGCTAAAGATATTTTAGATATTATTGTTGGTAATGAATTGGCGATGCAACTAAGGCTTAATTTGAGTATCCAGATTCCAGGCGATGAAAGTTCATTGCTGCCAGTGCATGCCGACACATGGTCTGGAGACTCTCCATTTGAGGTTGTTGTATGGCTTCCATTAGTAAACTGCTACAAGTCAAAATCAATGTATATTCTCCCTCAAAATAAAAAGCATGCAATTGACGATGCATTTGCAAATTCTGGCAATTCAACAAGTGAAATGTTATTTAAATATATTGAGTCTGATATTGAATCATTAAAAATAAATTTTGGGCAATTATTAATATTTAACCAAGGATTGCCCCATGGCAATAGGGTGAATTTAGAAAGTGAAACAAGATGGTCTATGAATTGTCGGTTTAAGGGTGTGTTTACACCATATAAAGATAAAAAAGTTGGAGACTTTTTTGAGCCAATAACCCTCAGACCTGCATCTTTGAATGGCATAGGATATATCTACCCCGAGGTTAAAAGTGAGACTTAGGGGATATATATTTAGTCGTCAATTTATGGGGGAGCGAGTGCCCCAAAATATACAAAACTTAGTAATAAGAGATTATTGCCAAAAAGGCAACAATAAATATCTACTAAGTGCAACAGAATATGCCATGGATAATTCTTCTTATATCTTTAACCAAATATTACGTGATATTAATAATATAGATGGAATAGTTGCTTACAGTGTTTTTCAACTACCGTGTGACGATAAAACTCGGATCGATAGCCTCAGTTTAATAGTAGGGCAAGGCAAGCAAATCCATTTTGCAGCAGAATCATTAAAAGTGGTAAACAATCATGACATTAACAGGATTAATTTAATATGGAAAACTAGGAAGGTAATTGATTTAATGGAGTCGAAATTAGAGTGGAGGTACCATGAGTGAGTTGATAAATGTCTTGACTCCACTGCATAAAAAAACTACAAGAGATTATCTTGCTAGGATGAAAAACCAGAAAGCAGCCTGTATGGCTATTTCAAAGGAGTATGGTTACGACTATTGGGATGGGGATCGAAAATTCGGATATGGCGGTTACGAGTATATTCCGGGAAGATTTACTGAGGCAGCAAAAAGCCTAATCAATAGATACGGCCTTAATTCCACGTCAAAAATACTAGATGTTGGATGTGGTAAGGGATATATGCTTTATGAGCTATCTCTATTAATTCCGGGCGCCACATTGCATGGTATTGATATTTCTAATTATGCAATTGAGCATTCTAAGATTGAAATTCAGCCGTATTTAAAAGTTCAATCTGCAGCCGACAGGTATCCATTCAAGAGCAATGAATTTGATTTTGTTTTTTCATCCGCGGTTTTACATAATCTTAAAATTTCAGACCTGAAAAATGCCCTACATGAGATTGAGAGGGTAGGTAAATCAAAATATATAATGGTTGAAAGCTTTAGAAATGATCTTGAGTTATTTAATCTTCAGTGTTGGGCTTTAACTGCAAAAGCATTCTTTGACACAGATGATTGGATATGGTTATTTAAGGAGTTTGGGTATACCGGCGATTACGAATTTATTTTCTTCGAATAATGCAAAATTTAATTTAAAAAGGCTTACTAATGAAAAAAGTTTTAATAATTGGCGGTGGACCAGCAGGATGTGCAGCTGCTCATCAGTTAAAAATGCTTGGTGGCCTTGATATTACATTGATTGAAAAGTCTAATATTTTGGGTGGAGGGTGTAAGACCTTATTGATGGGGGGGCATCCTTATACATTTGGCCCAAGACACTTTATTACCGATAAGCAATATTTGTTTGACTTTCTAAATCAGTACGTTCCTATGCGAAGTTGTGCTGAGCATGAATTTAAGACTTATGTTGAAACAGACGATCAGTTTTACAATTTTCCAATACGAGAAGATGATCTAGAAAAGATGCCTGATTATGATGCAATTAATTTAGAAAGAAAAAATGCTCCAGGTGCCGCAGGTGCAAAAAATTTAGAGGAGTATTGGGTCAACTCTGTTGGAAAGTCATTATTTAACAAATTTATTAATGACTACAATAAAAAAATGTGGATGGTGAAATCTGTGTCGGAAATCGATACTTTTAATTGGTCACCAAAAGGGCCATCAATCGCCCCTGTGGGTCACCAAGTTTTCTCAGATAAGATATCAGCCTACCCAATAAAAATGAATGGCTACGATGATTATTTTGACATAGCCGTTCAAGGGGTTAAGGTCCACTTGAATACATCAATAGCACAATATGATCTACCAATGAAAAGAGTAATGATTGATAAAACATGGTATTCATACGATATTATTGTAAATACTCTTCCGCCAGACATGGTTCTAAATAATATTTATGGAGAATTACCATTTATTGGCAGGGATTTTTATCCATTTGTATTGCCTGTCGAGCATGCTTTTCCTGAAAACATATATTTCTTATATTATGCGGGTCGAGGAACTGTTACAAGATGCGTCGAGTATAAAAAATTAACTCGATATCAATCTAAAAATACATTGCTTGGAATTGAGGTCCCGAGCCTTTCTAATAGGCTGTATCCCTTACCAATTAAGGCGGCTCAAGATCTGGCGGATAAATATTTTGAATTGATGCCGCAGGGAGTATATTCAATTGGTCGAGCGGGCGTTTACAGGTATGGAATTGACTTTGATAGATGCATTGATCATGGAATGATAGTTGCTAGGGATGTTAAGGAGGGTGCCGGAGGATCTGGGTCAGTACTAGGGATTGATCCTACTGGTGAGCAGCTACGAAAAGTAAAATAGTAATGAAATTTTTTGAAAGGTTTGGGCTCGTATTATTTATATTAATAATAATGATTTTTGCCTCGCATTTATTTTTACTTCACTCTACAGGCAATGTTGATCGCAAGTATTTCACGCATGGATTTACAAGCCATCAAAGAGAAGCTTATGGTAACTTGAGTGAAAAAGAAATCTCAACGCGATGGGAAGACGCATATAATGGTGGAATGGAATATAAACCCTTCATAGGTTTTATAGAGAGCGATACCAAGTCTACTCATGTTAATGTTAAGAATAACGAGAGGTTAACATTAATCACTACCAGTGCTTCGGTGTTAAACCAAGTTACAGAAGCTAATGGTGATGAGGTTTGGGTTTTTGGTGGAAGTACAACCTATGGCTATGGGTTGAGTGATGTCGAAACAATTCCCTCTAGACTCCAGGCCAATACAAACTTAAGGGTGCGTAACTTTGGTCACGGACATTACTATTCTGCACAAGAAAATTTATTATTGCAGGAAAATATTTTGCGATACACGAAACCGAAAATTGCAATTTTTATAGATGGAATTAATGAGCGTTGCGATTTGCAATCATTCCAAACTGAAACCGCACATGCATTTTCGGTAATCTCTAAGGGATATTACTGGGATTTCCTTGAGTCATTAAAACCTCTAAGATATGTGGTTGGAAAATTTAAAGGATTTTTATTAAAGACCCTGGGTGTTGCCAAGCAACCAGAAGCTTTAAATTCCAATAATAAAGTACAGTGTCAGTTCGGTGATAAAAAGTATAGTTTGGGGAAAATAGTTTCAAGAAACCTAGAATATAGAAAATTAATTTGTAAGGCAAATGGAATTAAATGTATTACCTTCTTACAACCCTTTGCAGGCATGCACGGAAAACATGTGGATTATGAAGTATTCCCAGAGGCTAATAGGATGGAATTGAAGAAAAAGTATTTAGAAATTAAACAGCCAATGATTAATAGTGGTGCAATTGACATAAGTGATTCAATAAATGCAATGGGGCTTCAATCTTATGTAGATGATGTTCATTACTCACCCAAAGCCGCTGATCTAATTGCAAAAAGAATTTCTAGAGTTATAAATAAGTAAGTAAATTAAGTGAGGAGTGGTGAGAACTATATATGTGAAGGTAGGTTGAAAAAATTTATTCTGAACATTAAAATCAATACATATAGATCAAGCTATTAAAAGAGCAAGTCGTTGGGTATGGCAAAAAATTTAGAAATTGAGTAATAAAAATATAGTTTCATAATAATAATTAATCTGGGTCAAAAAATATTTATCATCTTATTTTAAGGCATAATAAATATTACAAAACCTTAACCATTAGTTATTCATTTAATATTGTGAGATAATCGAATTATTTTTTAAAAAAGGTATTGTATTATTATGCTTATAAAGCAAATATTCTTAATGTTATATAAAAAAAAGAAATTATGGCTAATTCCAATTATTATTATTATTGGTATATTTTCAATCGCATTGCTATTAACTTCTATACCAGTTGTCGGGCCGCTTTTGTACACATTTTTTTAATGCCGACTAAGAAAGTATTGGTTATTGATGGGTCAAGTTTCCTGAGTAGGAGTTTTTTGCTTCAAACCCTTTAGATTTTGTTGTAATTAGGATATATCAATTCCATTTTAGATTAAAAAATTTCTACCTTTAGAGATGTTATGAATTTACCTTCAAATAAAATCTTTGGCCTAGTGTTGGCATCACTTTTATTAATAATCTCATTATATTTGCAATTAATTGAATCAGATTATTTTATTTTAAAGTCTGTAATTATATTTTTAGCATTTCTATTGGCAGCTATTTCGTTAACTAGGCCAAAAATTTTATTTTTCTTAAATAATTATTGGCATAAAATTTTGTTTTATATTGGTGATAAGTTTAATTTTTGTTTAATGTCTTTTGTATTTTTTATTTTTATCACACCATTTTCTCTTCTTGTAAGGGCTTTAAGAGGAGACTATCTCAAGATTAACCTCGACTTAATTGATAGCACATGGACTGAAACTGACTCCTTTAATAAATTTGATGAATTATTTTAGTTATTAATATGTATATCCTAGGTATTTCTTGCTATTACCATGACTCTGCTGCTTGTCTTACAAAAGATGACGTAATACTTGCTGCTGCCCAGGAGGAGAGATTTACTAGGATAAAAAATGACTCAACTTTCCCAAAGCACGCTATAGAATTTTGTTTAAAAACTGAGGGGTTAGATTTATCCCAAGTAGATCAAGTAGTTTTTTTTGAGAAGCCACTAATAAAGTTCGATCGTATTTTAGAAACTATTATGGGGTTTGCTCCCCGTGGCTTCTCTAATTTTAGATTGGCAATAGGGGTATGGTTCCGTGAAAAATTATTCCAAAATCGAATCATTCTAAGGGAATTGAGTAAGATTTCTGGTAAATCTTTTCCTCAAAAAAAATTATCTTTTTCAAGTCACCACTTAAGTCATGCGGCATCCGCTTTTTATCCATCGCCCTTTGTCAGAGCTGCAGTTTTAACAATGGATGGGGTTGGGGAGTGGGCTACTACTTCTATCTTTATCGGAGACCAAGATAAACTAACTCCAGTAAAGCAAATTAATTTTCCCCATTCTCTCGGGCTCTTGTATTCCGCCTTTACTCAATATTTAGGATTTAAAGTAAATTCAGCTGAATACAAGGTTATGGGCTTAGCCCCTTATGGTAGGCCCATATATAAGAAATTGATTGAAGACAATTTCATTCGATTTTATGGCGACGGTAGTTATGGTTTAAATATGGAACTCTTTGGCTTTTGTACAGAAAAGCAAATGATAAACACAAAGTTTTCAGAAATATTTGGTGTAACACCAAGGCATGACGAGGATCCACTTTCGCAATTTCATATGGATGTAGCCTCATCTTTGCAGGCTGTGACCGAAGAGGCTGTTATACGTGTATGTAAACATGTAAAAGAAATTACCGGGGAGAGAAATTTATGCCTTTCAGGTGGCGTTGCTTTAAATTGCGTTGCAAATGGAATTCTTTCTCGTTTAAAAATATTTGATAGCATTTGGGTTCAGCCAGCAGCCGGTGATGCTGGAAGTGCGATTGGAGCCGCTCTTGCATACTTCCATTTGGATAAAAAGGGTTTAAGAACAGAACTCGATGGAATGAGGGGGGCATATTTAGGGCCAAGTTACAGTAGCGAGGAGGTTCGTATTGCATTGATCGATATTAATGCAAATTTTATTCAGTTAAGTCAACAGTCTGAACTATTACGTAGAGTTGCATTGGAAATTGCTGATGGAAAAGTGGTGGGATGGTTTCAGGGGCGAATGGAGTTTGGTCCAAGAGCATTGGGTAATCGATCTATTCTGGCCGATCCTAGATCGCCTTCTATGCAAAAGCAGCTAAATTTAAAAATTAAATTTAGAGAATCATTTCGTCCTTTTGCACCAAGCATTATATTTGAGGAGTTGAAAAATTGGTTTGAGGCAACTGATCCATCGCCATATATGCAATTTGTATCGTTGGTGAACAAAGATAGACGTATAGAGTCTCCACAAAAAGGTAAGCTATTTGGAATAGATGAATTAAATAAAGCTAGATCTGTAGTACCTGCTGTTACACATATTGATTATTCGGCAAGAGTCCAAACTGTGCATAAGGAAACAAACCCAAAATTTTGGGCGCTATTGAAAGAATTTAAAGATTTAACAGGGGTGCCATTATTAATAAATACATCATTTAATGTGAGGGGCGAGCCTATAGTGTGCAATCCGAAAGACGCCTACAGATGTTTTATGGGGACAGATATGGATGTCCTTGTCCTTGAAGATTTCATTCTTTTTAAAAATGACCAACCTACTAAAAATAATATTCAGAATTTCAAAGAGAAATTTGACCTTGATTAATTGGATAGATAATTCGATCACATTTAAACATAAAGTGGTATTTCTAGCTTTACAAATCAATAAAAATATAGTTATGAAAATTTATCTATGAAAGATTAGTTGTCTAGCTAAATAAATTCATTAATTTATTACTTATAGAAAATAATCAAAGAGCAGAATATGATAAATAAATCATTGATAAAACATAGAATTTTTTTATTATGCAGAGAATGTAATGCCCTTTTCATATATTCCATTCTAGCTATCATCTCTCTACCAATGAATTTTTTACTATTAGGATGTAAAAAAATTATCTTAAAAATATGGAATTTAAAGGAATATGAAGAAATATTGGAGTCAGATCTATTAATTATAAGGTTTAAAAATACCCCTAGATATAGAATGATCAAAGGAAAAATTGATGGCGTAAGTTACAGCACCATAAATGTAAATGCGGGTATGTTAATTGGGAAAAGGGAATATTCTATTAAAAACATATACCTAATTTACCTATTGGTTACACTCTCAAAATGCAAGAAGGTATTACTTTACGTAAATATGGGAAATGAAGCGTTCCAATTATTTTTCTCCCCCAAAAAAATAATATATGAAATTTATGATACATGTTGGGGCTTTAGTAATTTTAGGGTTGGAAGAATCAGTAAATTTATCGAAAAGCAAAATGTAAATAAGGCCCATTACAATATTTGTCGTGACCTAAGACTTATTGATATTTTTAAAAAAAATGATGGAGGAAATATATTCTATTTTCCTGATCTACCTTCTAAGGTAAGATATAATCTCGATGAAAAAATAACAAAAGAAATAAATAAGCCAATTAAAATAATTTCACTTGGATGGATAGGTTGGAGCGAAACATCTGAATCATTAGTGCGTTCAATTGAGTTATTGGCTCAAAATAATATAGAAATCCATTTATTGTCTGGCATATTTATTGGAGGCCCTAACTTTGAAAATAGAGAGTACCACGCATTAGTTAAAAAATATCCCAAACTAATTTTTATTCATGAACCTAAGTATGGGGAAGAGCTAGTCAAATTTATATCAGGCTTTGATTATGGAATTCTTCCATTTGAAAGGGATGCATTCAATTTACCCACTATCGACCACATATACAGTAAGATGGATCCTAAGTATTTATCTAGAGCCGGCGGGTCAAGACTCTGCGATTTTATAGAGTCTGGCATAGGGGTAATCTGCTCTAAGACACAAAGATTGCAATATAGACTTGCTAAAAATTATGCCTCAATCGTAATTGATTTCGATGAAAATTTTATCAAAGCTATTACCGATAACATCATTGAAAAAAAAGATTTAAGAAAGATTGACTTAAAATTACAGAGGCTATCTCAAGATAGATATAAAAAATTTTTAGATATAGTTATTAATTAGAAATAATAATTATTTTATAATTTTTAGAAAATTACTTACGTAAAAATTCATATACTCAAGTTACATTAAGCAGAAAAAAATAACTTGGTTTATTACGATGTGAAGTTGAAATATTTATTATTTATTTCATCTAATATTAGCCTGAGTCTATAAGAATTTCGATAAAATTTATTAAAATATCCACTATCTTTGTATTCTTCAAGCTGGTAAATATTTTTTTGAAACTTGTTTAAAAAAAGCTCAATTTGATTAACTTGCCTCTCCTTAAACTGAGTTTTTTTTCCTTCAGTTAGCAAAGTTACCGTTGCAATATGATCACCATCTACAGAATAAGCCCTATCGACACTGATTGATCCATTTGTGCCACAAACTTCATATGAAGACAAATATTCACTACCCATAGCAACTTTGCCTGTAATTTCTGTTTCGCCTATGTTTATAGAAAATTCACACGAGGAGTCAACATTAAAATTTTTATCAATTGTAATCTGGGCATAGTTAAGCTTAGGTTCACCGTCAATAAAAAAAAGTCCAGCTAAAATAGGATACCCAAGAGAGTCATTTGAAACTCCTCCAAATATAGTGTTATTCAGTCGGATATCATGCTGATTAGGTAATGGATAGTGATAATGCCCCCTAAATTTTTTGACAATCCCAACCTTGTTGTCTTCAATTAGATTTTTAACTGTAGCATGCTGAGGATGGTCTAAGAATGAGTAGTGCTCAGCAAAAAGTAGATTATTTTGTTGTGCAATGTGATGAAGTCTCATTAGGTCAGAAAGGTTACTCGTAATCGGCTTTTCACAAATTACATGTTTCTTTGCCTCTAAGGCCTTTAGTGTTAACTGGAAATGATTATGTGGTGGCGTTGAGATATAAACAATATCAATGGACTTGTCATTTAATACATCTTCGTATGTTCCAAAATGTGGAGCACTAAACATCTCAGCGAAATTCTTGGCTTTTTGAATATCTCTGCTACCTATACGCCAAATTTTTAAGCTTTCCAAGCTAGCAACTGCTGGCAAAAATCTACGTCTTGCAATACTTGAGCATGCTATGACTCCAACATTTAATTGATTGCATCTCATAACTTTTTGTAAAAAGGGCTATTGGGGTCACCGTGATCTCCATCGCCATGCCCCAAGTTTTCATGCACTATTGGATTTATGCAATCATCCCACTTCTTAGTCAGAAAAGAGATGGATTCGCAATCAGTAATAGCTAAAAAAACATGGGAAGTGCCTCTTGGTATAAAAATGCACGTGCCTCTATTCATCTCAACAAAATTCTCTTCATTTGTCTCTGGATCCTTTTCAACTTCTACACCTGCACCGTCTATTAGCATGATGTATTCATCAAATTCTGGGTGAGAATGATTGCCTCTGATTTTTCCCGCCTTGATGTACTGATGTGTCCATTCATGAATTGGAGCTTCTGGGATATAGGAAAATATTCCACCTCTACCATCTTTTATGGTGTTTAGGTTGCATGATGGTTTTACAATTTTAATTTTCATTGTTTAGTGATCCTATCCGTTATCTTGAGTTTAAGTCAACAAAGTAAGCTATTGTCTTTTGGCATCCATCCGATAGGGATGTAAATTCAAAATTAGGAAGGCTTAAAAGCAATTTTTTTGTTGAAAGAGATCGTTTTTTAACTCCAACGTATAGAGCATCCGTATCATATTCAATCTGAGTAAAATCAAATTCAAATATTTTGGATATTACTTCGGCATATTCTCTAATACTTATACCTGCGCCGTTTGTAAGATTCCAAATGCCAGAGTTATTTAATGCTAGGGATGAATAAATTAAATTAACTGCATCATCACTATAAATTAATTCTCTGATTTGATGACCATCACCCCAAAGGATAACCTTTTCATTATGAAATTTACCGCGGTATATTTTTTTGATTAGATCAAAAATAAAATGATTATCTGAAGCCTCGAATAAGGGGCCATACAGGGTTGATGGGATAAGATATTTATATCTCATACCATATTGCATGTTGAGCGCCTCCATGCCCTGAAGCAGCATCCGCTTAGTCAGTGCATATGTATAAAGGTCTTTAGATGGCTGCCCATTCATGTATTCTGACTCTTCTAGAGTTTGAACTCCATCTGGATACGCGCAACTAGTACCCATTGCGATTAATTGTGCATTTTCTTGAAAGTGTTTCCAAAACCAGAGCACATTTGTATTTATTTGTTGGTTAATTAGCCATTGCTCACCTTGATGGTAAAGGCAAAAATCACCAGCCTTTGTCCACGCTGCAAGATGAAAGATATAGTCAAATTTTTTGGATGACCATTGCAGTAAATTAGCTTGGTTTGTGAGGTCACAATTTTTAGAATTTAACTTGGTTAATTCCCATCCTTGCTCCTCAAGGAAAGGGCACAAATGCCGCCCTAAAAATCCTGTTGCTCCGGTAATTAGCGCTTTCAAGTTTTATTCCTGTTAATTGAGGTAATTTAGATAATTAGATTTATTCACAACAAATGGCATTGGTACTGGAACAAGCAGTTCACCGCCGTTCAAAAGAAATTGCATATTTTTTTTGATTAACTCAGGTAAAAAATTCCAAGCTAATACAAGATAAACATCAGGATAGCCTGCAATTTTTTCATCAAGGATTGGAATTCTTACGCCTGGCATGTACTTTCCAATTTTTAATTCGTTTATCTCAACTGCGCACTTAACGATGTCGGTTCCAATATTAAAAGAGTTTAGTAGTGTTGATCCTTTGATTGGTGCGCCTAAGGCATACACAATCTTATTTTTCACTTTAAATTCCTTGAGAATATCAGTGAGTTTAGTGCCAATATCCCACACCCTATTTGAAAAATTCTTATAGGTTTCTATTTCATTATATTTCTTAGTTTTTTCAAGCTGTAAAATTTCCAGAACAGATTTGTCAACTTTTTTTGTATTTTTTGCTGCTGCTAGTATTTGTATGGAACCACCATGTATTGGGATAAACTGCGCTTGATAAATCTCTAAATTATGTTTTTCTAATAATTTAGAAACTGTTGTGAGTGTCCAATAGGTAAGATGTTCGTGATAAATTTGATCAAATTTATTTTGATCAATCATTCCACCAAGATAAATTGCCTGGATACAAAAAGTGCCAGTGTCACCTATCAACTTAGCAATTCCTGAAGTTACACTATGGAGCTCTTCTAGATGGAAAAAAACACCAGCTGCAGTTACTAGTTGTGGTTGTCCTTTTAGGGTAAGGATTTTATCTGCTACTTGCTCATTAAAAAAAAGAGGCCAAGTTTCAATTCCTTTTGAGTTGGCAATTGCGGATAAGTTCTTTGCGCCATCAATCCCAAGTGTTTTAATCCCTGTTCCCTTGTATGTTTCCAGCCATGTACCATCGTTGCTACCAATATCAACAACAAAATCTCCAGGCTTGAGACTTAAGTAAGCTATCAGGGCATTGGTTGTATTGGCAAAGTGGTCTTTTAGAGTTCTTGTTGTTCCTGATACATAAAGATAATGCTCAAACATTGTCTCTTTTGGAACAGTGTAGTTGATTTGAACTGTAGAGCATGAGTAACAAAAGCATGTTTTTAATGGATAGCGCACATCTTTATTGGGTAATTGCTCTTCACTGATTAGGCTGTCACCATGCGGTTGATCGCCTAAGTCCAGGAAAACTTCAAGCTTGGAGTCGTCGCACACCCTACATTGATTAATTTTCATATGTTTTGATTATAATTATTGATCAGTCCATTTTAATGGATATTTAAGGCGGCTATTTAGTTAAAATGGAGGCGTTATTAGATTACGAGAAAAACACAATGATTATCTGTAGAACACCGCTTAGGATCTCTTTATTTGGCGGAGGGACTGACTACTCTGAATGGTTCAAAGAGAATGGCGGTGCCGTTATTTCTACCACTATTGATAAATATAACTATATTTCCTGCAGGGAGCTCCCCCCATTTTTTGATCATAAGTATCGGGTTTCTTACTCTGTAGTAGAGCACGTTAACAATATAGAGCAAATTAAAAATAGAGCTATTCGAGCTGTTTTAGAGACCTTTGCTACTAATTTGAAGGGGCTAGAAATTAATTGTGCAGCAGATCTTCCATCTCGGTCGGGCTTGGGTTCTAGCTCATCTTTTGTTGTCTCCTTGCTTCAGGCAATTAAAACGCTTCAAGGGGTTTCAGTTGATAAAAAATGGTTAGCCGAAAATGCAATCCATATTGAGCAGTCAGTCTTGAATGAAGTGGTAGGTTCACAGGATCAAGTGGCAACTGCTTTTGGGGGGTTTAACAAAATTGAGTTTTGTCGGAATGGCGACTTTACTATTGATTCAGTGAAAATAAATCAAGATAGAAAAACCGAATTAAATAATCATTTGATGTTATTTTTCACCGGTTTTTCTAGGATTGCTTCAGAAATTGCCAGTTCCCAGGTTAAAAATTTTGGTAAGAAGGTTAAAGTGCTGAATAAAATTTATAGAATGGTAGATGAGGCAAATGAAATATTGGAAACTGACTGTGATATTCGATTAATTGGTGAAATGCTTGATCGTGGATGGAATTTAAAATCAAAGCTATCAGAAATGGTTACAAATAGTTATTTAGACTCCCTTTATGCAAAAGCAAAAAAGGCTGGTGCAATTGGAGGTAAGGTACTCGGGGCTGGCGGCGGCGGTTTCATGCTTTTTTTTGTTGAGCCAGAAAAGCAAGATTTAGTAAGAAATGCCCTGTCAGATTTAATTAATGTCCCCTTTAAATTTGAAGATTCTGGATCTCAGATAATTGTTAAAAATTAAAATAATTTGATTGCCTATTTATAATTTTATATAGAAATAAGAGGTGATCAACAGTCTAGATTTTTGTTGCCTGAATCTTCCTCAGGGTCGAGATGAGAATTTTTGGTTAGATAATTAATCACATAGATGAGCAAAAAGTAAACAAGAAGCGTACGTAATGCACCATTGAAAACCCCAAAGATACCAGCCTCGGTATTAGCCAATGTAAAGATACACATCGGGAGTATGAATAAATACAAATTACCAAGAATAGTAGCAGTAGTGTAAATTATTAAGGCAAGAATAGAGAATATGAGGCAGTTAACAGCACACCCTAACAATCCTTGGATGGCAATTCCTTCTTCAAAAATATTGAGGTTATAGCTTGTAGAAATATCGTATTTGGGCAGCAGTTGTATATATTGCGGCAAAGAATTCCCCGAATTATTTTGTGGTTTATTTGACCAAAAAATCCTAGGCACAATCCCTGTAACAATTCTCTCCCAGTATTCCCATCCAAGGTAAGAGTATTGATATGGGAAAATAGAGTAAATATAGACTGTACTACTCAGATGGTTTAGGCGACCAGCAAATCGCCTTGATAAATAGTTTAAGTAGTCACTGTTTGTAACAAAAATAGACCGAATGTTATTTTCATTTCCTCTATCGAAGTAGTTAAAGTCTTTGATTTGATTCTGCAGATTTGTTTTAGGGTATTCGGCACTCTTGAATAGGGGGGCTTCGGATTCAAAATTTGCTAAGTTAATTCTCGTCTTACCATCATAAAAATAATTCTCTCTGATGTGTACTTTCAGTGCAAGTATTGGTGGCAATAAAATGATCAAAATAATCATGGATATCAACTTTAATTTGAATTTTTTGTGATAAAAATCAAATATAGTGAAAATTGCAATAAAAGCATAAAGTGCGTAAGCAATTCGTGAAGTAAAACTATAAATAAAAATCGTTAAAATAACATTTGTAAATATTATAAAATATATTATTAGTTTATTTTTGTTTTTAAATGACTCATCATTTTTTAATATAAAAAATCCGATACCAACATTTAAAATTGGCAATAGCGATAATTGATATATTGCTTGTTCTAGGGAATTTTTTATAATAAAAAAATTATGAAATATAAAAATAATATTCCCAATAATAGTTAGAAAAATCAATATGTAGTACAGTTTTCTACAATCAATAATTTTTTCTTTAGATGAATATTTAAATAAATTTACATTCATTATTTTTTTATAAGAATAACTAATTATAAAAAAACATATCAAAAGAAGTATTAAAATTTGAGCAGATACTATAAAGCCCAATGAAGAGGAGTAAGCTTGGAAAATATACTCATCATTTTTAAAAGAACCAATTACAGGGCTTTTATAAAACACTAATGGTATGAGGTAAGACGCGATTAGTGGTGCGGTTAGTATTAAAAAAAACTTTGATAGGCTTGTCATTTTTATTAATTTATATTAATTAGGGGGCCCTGAAGTACATTACATATTATTTATGGTTTTAATGTGTTTTTAGCTTTCAAAAAAAGAAAGGCCCCAGCTTTTTTCTGCCTGATTCGAAGCCAATTTTCTGGGATAAATCTTATGGCTATGTTTCTAATTCGACCGGGTAACGGAAGTGAGTCAGAGTCTTGACCAAGGATTTCTGTGCTTACATCCTTGAAAAAGGCGTAGAAGAGATCAGAGAATTGGTCGGGAGTATAAAAGCGTGCAGAATAACCATCAGAAGATGCCAATAATGTTTGATCGAAATCTTGGCGTAGAAACTTACCTTTGATTAAATGATGAGTAAAAAAGGTAATTGGCACAATTACACCTAATCTGTTGTAGACCATTATTCGACATTCCCCGCCAGGCTTCAGAACCCTTGAAATTTCTCGAACTATTCGCGCTGTTCTTGATGAATGGTGTATCACGCCCCACGACCAGACAAAATCGAAGCTTTGATCGGGAAAGGGAATAAGTTCCGCATCGGCTAGTTGAATATTTCCTTGCAGTTTTTTTAGTGAAAATCTAGTTTTGGTGGCCTCTACCGATGTAGGTGAAAGGTCAATTGCTGATAAGGTTGCACCAGCTCTAGTCATCAGTTCACTATGTAATCCCATGCCGCAACCAATTTCTAAAACTTGTTTTCCGGAAATTTCATCAAAAGGGATGATATTGTCGAAAGGAATTTTATTGGTAGCAAAAAGTCTAGCAGAGCGTATAAATCTATTATCGATTTCGTTGTACCAGGGAAGGGAAAATTTCTCATGTTTCACCTTATCATTCCAGTCATACGACATTGTGTTTTCTGTCCACCAGGATGAATTGCCATGCTGGATATCTTTATTTAGCATATCAGGTATACGTTTCTCAATCATGATTAAGTCCTTAGTAATTTTTTAATTTTATTTAGTGAAGAATATTGATGTGGCTGCCAGAAACTTCTTTTAATAACTTGCTAACTCGATTCTTAAAAGTATCGAAAGAGAAATATTGAAGATCGCTTGATATTTGGTGAGGGTCACTCAGTGCTGCTAGGGCTTCAGCCTCTAATTCGTTGGGGTTATCAGGATCAACAAGCCTGCCAAGCTTACCACCTATGAGAGCTTCTCTGCTTCCGTCAATCTTGCTTGCAACAACGGGAATTCCGCTGGCAAGTGCTTCAAGAAAAACAAACCCAAAACCTTCTGCACGAGTTGGCATTACGAAGGCATCTGCCAGGTGAAGAAATGCCAACTTTTTTTCTTCTGAAACATACCCAGTAAAAATGACATTCTCACTTAGCCCTATTTTTTTTACTCTTGCTTCAAGACGAGGCTTGTCGTCACCATCACCTATGATGATGAGTACCAAGTTGGGCTCTTTCAATATAAGATTTGGTAATATATTGAGCACTTCATCAATTCCTTTCCAGCGCTCAATAGTTGCCAGTCTACCCATCATTACGATAACTTTCTTATTTTTAAGGCCAAGTTTTTCAACTAGATTGGCATCTTTCGCGGCTAATCCATATTTTTCAAGGTGTATTGCATTCGGGACTATGCGAAATAAGTCCTCTGGAGCTTTTGACCAAGCCTGCATTTTTTTTTGAGTAAAGTCACTGATTGACCAAATTTGAGTGATTTTTTTTAGAAATCGTGTATGAAATAAACGCAATGGTTTTTGCCATACATCAACACCATAAACCAATAGCACCAAAGGAGCCCTAGTAAATACCTTGATCAGTAAACAAAGGCTTAGCAAATTAATATGGCCGCAGATAATAATATCGGGCTTTAATAGCATGGCTTGTAGCGCAACTATCGGATACAAAAGCTTTGATTTTGCCCCCCGGGTAACGTATTTCAATTTAGGCGGTAAATCGCCTATCGGATGAGAAAGGGTCAAGGGTATTGCTGTTACGCTAGTTACATCAGGCAATAAGCAAAGTGACAAAAGTAAGTCACGATTGTATTGTGCAATTCCACCGTAGGCTCCAAAAGCATCGGTGGTAAGTAAAAGAATTTTCATATGCTGAGATTACCCAATATTACAGCTAATGAATAAGCTTTTGTTTTTAAGTAAACCATCATAAATAATATTATTTTTTAAAAAATATATTCTTCGAGGGCAAGACTTTATCATGTTGATGTTGATGCTCGAAAATCAATAATCATATGCACTTTACAAGGAGCGTGGAAAAAAGCCTGCCGATACCTGTAATATAGCACTTGATGAACATGATATTGGGTGCCAAAATTCGAAAATAAATAATATTTTTAGAAATTTAAGTGTAATCTTTAAATTGATTGATATCGTTTTATGTAACCACTAATTTTGTGCTTAGTATTTTAGTTTTTCTGTGTTATTTGTTTGATAAATTAAAGACCATGAAAATTTATATAAATCTCGCTTATTATGATTAAAGATTCTAGAAATCACTTAATTGTATTGGCGGGTGGGCTTGGGACTCGTTTAAGTGCTGTAGTTAATGCTGTCCCTAAACCTATGGCCCCAGTTCAAGGTAAGCCATTTTTGGAATTTCTTCTTAATTATTGGATCAATCAAGGTGTGGATTTAATTACCCTATCCGTTGGCTATAAGCATGAAAAGATAAAAAATCATTTTGGTAATAGCTTTAATGGTATTCCATTAGAATACGTCATGGAAGAAGCGCCCCTTGGCACAGGTGGGGCCATTAAGAATTGTCTTGCCACTGCTGATTTAAGATTTCAAAATACTCTAATAGTTAACGGCGATACTTGGTTTGAAGTAAATCTTGGAAATTTTATCGATGATCTAAATTCTTCTCATTACCCAGTATCAATGGTGCTGAAGAAAATTAGTAATAATAATCGGTACGACGGAGTAGGAGTAAATGCCTCAGGCGCTATAAATAAATTTGGCATAAAAAACACCAAAGAGACGCTTATTAATGGTGGTTGCTACTGCGTCGATCCTAATTTTCTGTTGAACTATCTAAAAGCTTATCCAAGTAGGTTTTCATTTGAGGTTGATGTACTTACAAAACTCGCCAATGAAAATCTTTTGTATGGCCACATACAAGAAGGACTCTTTTGTGACATTGGCATACCCGAAGACTACCAAAATGTAGGCTCTATAATAGCCAAACAAAATTAGTAAGCATTTTTTATCTGGCTTGCCTTATTAGGCTTTCCTAAAAAGTCAAAAAACATCATGAACCCTCTTGAATCGCTTCAAAATAAGATACATGCTTCAATTGATGCAAAACAAGCTTTTCTAAGGTGTGACCACTCTCTGCAATTATTTGAGCGATGTGTAGTTACCATATTAGACTCATATCAGAGTGGTGGTCGACTTTATATTGCTGGTAATGGCGGTTCGGCAGCGGACGCGCAGCATTTGGCTGCAGAGTTTGTAAGCAAGCTAGCGCATGATCGTGCACCATTACCGGCGGAAGCCTTAACCACTGATAGCTCTATATTGACAGCAATTGGTAATGATTATGGTTTTGAACATATTTTTTCAAGGCAGTTAATTGCTAAATTAAAAGAAAATGATATTTTTTTCGGGCATTACCACATCTGGTCGATCGCCAAATATCTTAAAGGCGCTAGAGGTCTGCAGGCATAGGGGGATTCAGAGTATTGTATTTACCGCTTATGATGGTGGCTTAGTAAAAGATTTGGCCGATATTTGCATTGCAGTGCCTGGTATGCGAACTAGTACTATTCAAGAGCTGCATATAGTACTTGCTCACACATTGTGTGAATGTATTGAATCAGCTATTTTTGAAATGTAGCCTTTAATGGGCTAATGATTATCTTGATGGGAATAAAGTGATGAGTAACAATATATTGGTAACTGGAGGGGCAGGTTATTTGGGTTCAATTTTGGTTCCTGAATTATTGGCTCAAGGGCACAGGGTAACAGTGCTAGATAATTTTATGTTTAGACAATCTAGTCTTAACCATGTATGCAGTAATCCAAATTTTAAGATTGTTAAAGGCGATATACGATTAAAAGAGGTAATAACTCCGCTATTAAAAGGGGCCGATATTGTGATTCCTTTGGCCGCATTGGTTGGTGCACCATTATGTAAATTAGACCCCATTGGAGCAACGACTATTAATCATGATGCCATTTTGATGATGATTAAGATGCTTTCAAAAGATCAAAGAGTTCTAATGCCAACAACGAATAGCGCTTATGGCACAGGTGATGATAGCCATCACTGCACTGAAGATTCCCCTCTTAAACCAATTTCGCAATATGCCATTGAGAAAGTGGCTATTGAAAAAGAATTAATGGGTCGCAGCAATGCAATTAGCTTTCGTTTGGCAACTGTTTTTGGCATGTCACCAAGAATGAGAATAGATTTATTGGTCAATGATTTTACCTATCGGGCTGTAAATGATCGATTTGTAGTTCTATTTGAGAGCTACTTTAAGCGTAATTACATACATGTAAGAGATGTCACTAGAGCATTTATTCATGGGATCAATCATTTTGATCAAATGACTGGCCAGATCTACAATGTTGGTTTGTCTGATGCAAATATTTCCAAAAAAGAGCTATGTGAGGCAATCCAAGAACAAATTCCTGAATTTACATATATAGAGGCTCCAATCGGAAAAGATCCAGATCAAAGAAACTACATTGTTTCGAATGAAAAGATTGAAAAGACTGGCTATAAACCATTGTATTCATTGGAGATGGGAATTTCTGAGTTAATTAAAGGTTATTCAATGTTGAAAAATTCCTTATATGGCAATGCCTAGATCCTAATATCGGTAGCCACTCTATTTACCGGGGCTTTTCCTACGGCATTATGTTTTCTAGAATTTTAAGGCTATTGAGGCTTATTGATGGATCGGCTTATTCAGTCCATACAAATACAGTCACTGCGCCATTTAATGGCTATTAGCATCATTTTCATTTCGTTTTCATTTGTTGTGGGCCCAAGATCCCAAACGATATCAAATTATTATTAATGGTCTTCGTGCAGAAAAAGTACTTAAAGTGCTTGATTTTGATAAGAGTAACCGCTATTTAAAAAGCTTTCAAAATCGACGTATGCGGGCGCTTCAAGGATTGGAGGTGCTTGAAAAGTGAAAGGAAGCAAGGCTGTTGGCAAGCACTACCGTTCGAGGCGAGATTCCTCTAACAGTGATTGGCGCTGACTAACTTAGTGTGATTGATCTGGGGTAGGCCTGAGTTTAATCGCACCTATTTTGCAAAACGAACCCCCACTTTTTCATTATTGAAAGATTAAAGTGGGAGTTACGCCCTCATTAACTATTGAAGTCAATGGGCTCTGTGATGGATTGTTTGAGAGGAGACTTGTCACTTTGGGAGACTTTAAAGTAGGCAACGAGAAAAGTGTAAAGCATGCACGTATAGTGTGTAAACCAAGTGAGCGGTATACACCCCCTATTGAAAATGGTAGGACGGGCGAGATTCGAACTCGCGACCAACGGATTAAAAGTCCGCTGCTCTACCGACTGAGCTACCGTCCCATTTTCAGGGCACTGCCAAAAAAAATCTAAGAATTTGTTAGATTGTTTGCTGTCAAAAAGAGACTTTTTGTAATTTTATTCCAGCAAACTCCAAATTATAGCAAGATGTTGAAACCACCTCTAACCCCGCTTTAGGGGGGGCTTGGCATCCCTATTAGCCACGCCTGGCCACAGGCGGATTCTTAGAAAAATAGTCCTTTATACCCGCTAGGATAGCCTCAGCAATGCGCTCTTGATATCCCTCTTCATTGAGTCTTTTCTCTTCCTGGGGGTTGCTGATAAAGGCGGTTTCAATGAGGATTGAAGGTATATCCGGGGCCTTCAGAACCGCAAAGCCAGCCTGCTCGACTTTATTCTTGTGCAAGGCGGCAAAACCACCAATACTGCGCAGCACTGAGTTACCCACCCTTAGAGAATCATTAATTTGAGCGGTGGTCGACATATCCAGAAGTAGGTGAGCCACCTGCTTGTCTTTGACCTTGATGTTGATGCCTCCAATTAAGTCTGAAGAATTCTCTTTATTGGCCATCCAGCGCGCCGTCGAACTCGTTGCCCCCTGTTGCGAGAGGGCAAAGACCGATGCCCCCCTTGCATGGGGCTGAATGAAGGCATCAGCATGAATCGAGATAAAGAGATCAGCCTCCACTTGGCGGGCTTTAGAGACGCGTCGGTCCAGTGGCACAAAGTAATCTCCTTCACGGGTTAGAAACGGTCGCATTGACGTTTCTTGATCGATCTTGCTCTTTAAGCGTTTAGCAATGGACAAAACAATATTTTTCTCATAAGAACCTCGGGCGCCAATCGCTCCCGGATCTTCACCGCCATGACCGGGATCTAGTGCAATGGTCACAAGGCGCTTAAAGGGGATGCGCTGTTGGGCTCCCGATAGATCATTTGCTTTGCCAGCACTTCCTTGAGGCGCAGAGGGCTTGACCCCCTTTTCAGATTTAGTCTCAGACGTACTTCCTGACTTAGCAAAAGCAGCGATGGGGTCATCATCCCACTTACCCTGAGCCTCGAGAAACAATTTCTCTTTCTTGGCACTCTCCTTGACCAACTGCATTAGAGGGTCAGGGGGGTTGGTGGGGTAGAGATCAAAGACCAAGCGGTATTGATATTCAGCAACCGGGTCTAAGGTAAAGAGTTGAGGCTTTACAGCCTCTTTGAGATCAAAGACTAAACGTACTACCGTCGGTTGAAACTGCCCTACCCGAATTTGGGACACATAGGGATCATTGGGTTTGACCTTAGCCACCAGATCTTTTAGGGTTGGGTTGAGCTGCAGACCCTCAATATCTACTACCAAGCGATCGGGCCCACTTAAGAGCTGATGGCTAATTGGTAAGACTTGATCGGACTCTAGGGTAATGCGGGTGTAGTCTTCAGAAGGCCAAATTCGTACACCAATTAATTTTGCTGCAGTGCTGGCACCTACTAGCTCACTCTCGGTGAGTAATAAAACGAGCACCCCCAAAGACCCCATGGATTTAAGTCCATGCTCTAGGGCTAGGCGGCGTTTTTGATCGATTGACATTAATGAAGGTTATGAAACTAATTAAGGGTTATAGGTATCGCGTCTAGCCCGTTAGACGATTTATCAGATTCTTTAAGAGATCTTGACCTGATGAGGTATTTGCATGAAATTCAACCTGACGCTCATACTCATGGTGATGATCGAATGGATTGGCTTTGATCTCAATACGAAGATCCATTAGCGGTAAGGTATCGGCTGCTTTCTCGGGCCACTCTATGATACAAATGCTGGGTTCATCGATCGAGAAGTGTTCTTGTAAACCTGCCTCGATCCACTCTGAGGGCGATCGCATGCGATAGAAATCAAAATGATAGAGTTGGATTGCGTTTTTATTGATGTTCAGAATATGAGGCTCGCATAAGCTATAGGTGGGGCTTTTCACCTTACCGATGTAGCCCAGTTCCTTTAATAGATAACGAACAGCCGTAGTCTTCCCAGAGCCTAAATCACCTCGCAGACTGATATGAAGATGGGCCGTTGCAGGGTTTTGGCTTACTTGAGAATTCATGGAAGTGGAGAGTGCCTGGGCTAGTGCTTGAACTAAGGCGGCAGTAGCGGCTTCATCGCTACAATGAATTTCATAGAAAGAGTTTTTATTTAATTGCTCAGCTGGGTTGCCAGTCAGATGACCGGTGGGCGCAGTACTCACATCAAGCCTTTATAGTGAAGATTAAATAATGTAATTTTAGACAGGACATTTTCCTCAATTTATATGCATTCTCAGGCATTTTCATCCGAATTGCACACCCAGTTAGAGGGCATTCGGGGCTGGTTGGATATCCGAGCCCAAGAGCTGGGCTTTGGCCAATTACGCATTAGCGATACCGATGTGAGTGAAGCAATACCTAAGCTAACAAGCTGGCTAGCAGAGGGGCGTCATGGGGAGATGGGCTATATGGAGCGCCATGCCAGTTTGCGAGCACAGCCTGAGCAGTTACAAGCTGGCGCCATTCGGTCGATCTGTGTCACCATGCCCTATTTGTCCCAGAACTCTTCGAAAACAACCGAAGAGCAGTTCTCCGCAGAGTTAGATCGTCTTCAAAGGCCCCAAGAAGCAGTGATTTCTCTCTATGCCCGCGGTCGCGATTACCACAAGATCTTAAGAGCGAAGCTACAAATCTTAGCCACTGAACTCGAGGAAAAGATCGCACACTTGCCATCGAATGAGGGTGGATTGCAATACCGCGTGTTTACCGACTCCGCCCCGATCATGGAAGTAGAGCTCGCCAGAAAAGCAGGTCTTGGTTGGCGAGGTAAGCACACCTTGCTACTCCATCGCGAGTTTGGCTCTTTCTTTTTCTTGGGGGAGATTTTGATTAATCTTCCATTGGCGGTCGATGAGCCCGTGGAGCCCCATTGCGGTTCTTGCCAGGCTTGTATCGATATCTGCCCCACCCAGGCTATTACGGCTCCATACGCACTAGATGCAAGGCGCTGTATTTCCTATCTGACAATTGAGCATTCAGGATCAGTTCCGGTGGAGTTTCGTAGAGCAATCGGCAATCGGGTGTATGGATGCGATGATTGTCAACTAGTATGCCCATGGAATAAATACGCTCAGCACACCAGCGTGCCTGATTTTGCTGAGCGTCATCATTTAGGAAGCGCAACTCTTTTAGAGCTCTGGTCCTGGAG
>Ga0164294_10000168_pt1 | contig 61199 bp, 73 predicted proteins | sample GEODES005metaG_FD_111479 | JGI IMG/M metagenome (GOLD analysis project Ga0164294, IMG submission 111479) | Oligotrophic lake water microbial communities from Sparkling Lake, Wisconsin, USA - GEODES005 metaG | ecosystem: Environmental > Aquatic > Freshwater > Lake | place: USA: Sparkling Lake... | reverse complement strand
GGAACACCTACACCTAGACAAAAAATAAAGACACAAGCAAAAGTAGCACCCCAAGATTATTACGAAGCAAATATTGAATTGCTTGATTATATTAACGAAAACAACTTGGAAATAAAGCTAGTAACTGTTAACGGTAACGGTAACGAGAGTGGAGCTGGTTTTTTTGATTATGGTGAAATTGCAAACTCGAATCAGAAAGGATTTATAGGTAAAGCAAATTTAAAGGATGGTGATATTATATTGTCATATGAGACGACTAATAATGATGGAAATGAGTCTAAAATATACGCATTTATTAGCATTAAAGATTTTAAAGAGAATATAAACAAAGAACAAAGTATATCAAAAATCTCATATATTACACACAAAAGTATAATAACAGATTTAAATACAGAAAAAACTAGAGAATATAAAGATATAAAATCTGAGTTAGTAAAAATAATCAAGAAACGTATAGCTGTATCAGGTAAGAGTAAAAAAGAATTGCTGCAACATTTGAAATCGGATATGATAACAGAAGAAGCAGAACCAGAAGCAGCACCAGATAAAGCAGCAGCAGCAGCAGCTAAAGTAGCAGCAGAAAAAGCAGCACTCGAAAAAGCAGCAGATCCATCAGAACAAAAAACAGCACAAAAAGCACAACAAAAACAACAAGAACGAGAAACAGAAATTGAAAATGCGATTGGTGCTATTATCTTAGCTCTAGCACTAACAATTTCAGACTCAAATCCAAAGACTAAAAAAAGGGTAGGTGCTAATAGTCCAGAGATGGAAGCAAAATATGAAGAACTTACACAAGAAATAGCAACAATTACAAAACAACGTGTTGCTATTCAAACAAGATTTAACGAAATTAAAACTGAATCTGGAAATAAGAAAAATAAAAAAGAGGGTTTAATTAAGATATTGAATGATTTATTAATCAATAAACAAAATTTTGCAGCAATTAAACATCCCAAACACGATGAGCCTAGCGGTATTAGGCCTGATAAAATCGGCGGCTTCACTGGTGGGCAAGGTTGTGCCTACGACGATCCCAATCCCGATCAATTATGTAAATTAGCTGTTGTCTTTTATAATTCTAGAAATAGAGAATTACAAGAACATAGACGAACTATAAATGAAATTATGAGTTACTTAATTGAACAAAAAATTAATATAAGATATCAATGGGTAAAAATAACGGAAACAATATCGATATCATCGGACTACACAGCGCCAGATATTTACAGAACCAGCAGAAGAGTAGGAATAATTTCAAAGTTAAATTATGATAATACAAGAGAGGGAACTACCATAGGACCATGGGGTTTTGAAGTCTGGATACCTGATAGAAGAGGATTTGAAATTTTAGTTCGTCCAGATGCTAATGGATTAAAAAAAAAACTAAAAGTTATTAATGACAAAGAAGAAATTATAGATAAATTTAAGACTGAGAACATTTCATTATCTTATATAGAATTTTTGACCGACAAACAATATGATCCCACCAATGATGTTAATTATAAACCTGTATTCATAGGTGAGGATCCCGAAGCAACAGGTAGTATTGGGAGAATTAAAGGTATGAGGCAAGGATTAAATAAAGGATTAAATGCTGTGACTTCTATAAGTCCAGTGACAGGAACATATACAAATGCTGAACGCGCTATAAACTATGCATCAGCAAGAGGCTTACGTGAAGACTTAAAGGAGTTAATAAAAGATGTAATAGAAAGTAAATTTACAGAAGATGCTGATATCAAGTTATTAAAGACAATAATAAATTTTTATAATAAAAAAAGATCAATAAAAGATATATTGATTTCCAAAATTTCATATATTTTTGCATCTGGTGAAACAAGATTAAATTTATTTAATAGAAAAAACTTAGCAAAAAATTTTAAACCAGATGAGGAAGAAGGTGAAAAAGGTGAAGGTGAAGATGATGATGAAAAAGGTAAAAAAGGTGGCGCTAATGAAGAAGCAGACGACCTAGAAGGTGGCGGAGGTTATGGGTTTAGAAATTTTGATAAAAAGGATGCTGAAAACATTATAAGATTAATATTAGATAATTTAACAGAATTAGCGAAAGCATCAGACGATACTAAACTCTTATTATTTAGCACTTATTTAAAGAAATTTTTAAAAATTACTCCGAGCGAATTAAATAAAATATTGCAGGATATTACTAGAGTTAAAAAATTATCTGAATATGTTATTACACATTACATTAATCGATTAAATGGCAATCAAGATACAAAAGAAGAAAAAGAAGAAAAAGAAGAAAAAGAAGAAAAAGACAACAGTCCGGCAGCGAAAATTTCTAAGCTTAATTTTGCTTTAAAAAATAATGTGCAATCATTTATTGGGTCTATTGTTTATATTACTTTACATACTGAACAAATGGTAGGTTCCAAAGCAAAAATACAGTATTATTTGGATAACGAATATAATAAAGCAATGAAACTACCTACAGGAGAGGAGCAAACACGAATTGATAATTTTCACTTAAAGAAATCTCTAGATGACATATTCGGTGAAAATAATTCAATAAAAGACTATAGAAACAAATTGAAAACTATTGACAGCTATATAGATAGTATGAATGAGAAAAATATTGAAAATGTATTGCAAGAATTTCCTAAAGTTTTTAAGCTTGCAACATTAGAAGGAGAGAAAATTATTTATAAAATACCTGGAAGCATAAAAGCTATTATTAAAGAAAAAGCTGAAGATAAAAAAGAAGCAAAAGCAATAGAAGAATCATCTAAGATAAAATTAGCTCAAGCTGAAAAATTAGTAAAAGAATTGTTAGCTAAGTATCAAGAATCTGTTGCAGTAGCAAGTTCAATAGAAGAAGCAGAAGGAACAGGAAAAACAGTAACAACAGGAATAGGAAGCACGGCAGAAACTGCTAAACATGCAGAATTAAGAACCAATTTACAAAGGTTATTAGAAACACTCGGACCACCGCCTTCTAGTAGTTCTAGCTAATAACTATTTACATATCAATATTTATAAAATTATATAATTTTACTTAATTATATAATTAAAGTATAACTATAGTATAATATGGTAACTGTAAAAAAAGGCATAGCTAAAGCTAATAAATATACAAAAAAGAGAGGCAGACTAATTCATAATAATAATAGCAATAATACAAAAATCTTGCACAATTTTTATAAAGACATATTTAAAACAAACAAGGATTTAGCTTTACTATTAACACCAGAGAGAAATAGCAACGCACAATTTTTAGAATATATATATAAACAATTAAATGCTAAGCAACTAATAATAAATGCGTTAGCTATAGAAAAATCGAGGACTAGTGAGAACAATAAAAGCATTATTGTTAATAAGATTACTAGCATAGTAAACAAACATTTAAGGTCGTCTAAATACATTGATAGTGAGTTAATTAATTTTATATTAACAAATACAAACTGTAAAATAGTGACTTATAAAAATATAATAAAAGGCAAGACTTATATTTTCGACTTTATAATTTACAATGATGAAATCATTATTACAAATTTGGATTTAATTGTTGAAAAAATGTTACTGGTATTACAACTAATAATAGCAATATCAAAAAACGATTCAAGAAACGGACAGCATGTAACCTTTTTTTTAACGCCGTTTCAAAAAAAGCTTAATACTAATAGTAATAGTAATGCTAACGTATTGGGCGCCAAAAATGTTAATTCTGGTTTTACCTATCCTTACTTAAAAACCGGAGTAACATTTATTTATAGAAAGGAAGAGTTTTTCAAAGTATTTATTCACGAAAGTATTCATTATTATGGAATAGACAAAGCACTGCATAAAGACTTTAGTAATGATGCCAAATATAATATAAACTATAATAAATTCATAAATTCATTTAACATAAGACCACAAGACATAGCTAATATAGGTATAAATGAAGCACTAACAGAATATTGGACATTTATTATATATTTAATTGCACAAAGTTACAAGAAGTCTATAACATTAGCAAATTTTATATATGAATTTGAGAACTCATACAAATTAGAGTTGCTACATATTATATTCCAAGTAGTTAAAATATTAAATTACAACAAATTAACATATAGCGAATTTTTGACTAAATATAGCAAACAATATAAAGAAACATCGCATATTTTTAGTTATTATATAGTTAAAACATTATTAGTCTATAATCATTCTGATTTGCTTAAATCGGCTATATTTGATATAAATTTTTCAAGTTCATTAAACATAGCTTTAAAGTCTGACCCTAATAGCATTAACACTTTTTTTATTAAATTGTTAAGTTATGCTTATGACGCTAACTTTATAAACATTATAAATAAAGTTAGTGCTTATATTACTAATTATACTAATACTAAAACAAACGCGCGTTCAATATACAAGCAAAAAATTATTTTGAGCAATTTAATGATGATGTATAATGATAATAATATAATATAAACATATAAAAATTATTATATATACAATAAATAGTATATATGATTATTAATGTAAATAAGTGTACTAGCAAAAGAGTTAGCACTGAGAATGAGAATGAGAATGAGAATGAGAATGAGAATGCTACATTATTAAGTTGCAATAACATAACGGAGCACTATTTAAATGTGAATTTAACAATAAAAAATAAAAAATCGTATGAAAAAATTTCGACTAATGATTTTGTTATTCCTGCACTTAAAGATTATAGTAATATAGTAAAATACAATTACAATGTGTCGCAGTTAAGAGCTATATCAAAACATTATAAATTGAGCACTGGCGGCAATAAGGAGTATTTAAGAAAGCGACTATTTAACTTTTTATATTACAGTTATAATATTATAATAGTTCAAAAATATGCGCGTTATTTTTTAACTAAAAAATATATAAAAGTCCACGGACCGGCCTTTTATAATAGGTCACTATGTTCTAATGATGTAGATTTTTGCACTTTAGATAGTTTAAATAATATTTCTTATAATCAATTTATAAGTTTTAAGGATTCCAATTCTCATATATATGGGTTTGACATAAAGTCGTTATATAATTTATTTATTAAGTCGGGCAATGCTAAGAAAGCAAGTAATAATAATAATAGCAATTCATCAAATGTGCAAAATCCATTTACAAATGTGTGCTTTTCACATAGCATATTTGAGCAATTATTAGAGTATATTAGATTAACAAAATTATTAAAGCTAGAGCTTGATTTAAATTATGATGAGCTCATTATTTTATCAATTCATAAGCAATTAGAAATGAAAATTTTAACATTATTTCAAAGAATAGACAGTTTAGGAAATTATACAAATATTAAATGGTTTATGGAATTGGATAAATATGGATTAATACAATTTATAAGAGAACTAGCAGATATATGGAATTATAGAGCTAATTTAACACAAGAAACTAAGAGGGCTATTGTTCCGCCAAACGGTAATCTTTTTAATAGTGAGCATATTAATATTAATATTAATAGTTTACCACAATATAATTTTATTCAAATTAAGAAATATGCAATTCAAATTATTGATTTATTGATTAATAAGGGTATTAATGAAAATTCGTGTGTTTTAGGAAGCTATTATGTGTTATCTGCTTTAACAATGGTTTCAAATGAGGCAGCAATTAGCTTGCCTTGGCTTTATGAAGCCGTAAATTTAAATTATTAAAATCAGAAAATCAGAAAATATTTATTAATTTTTTTAAATTATTAAATATTTTAAATTATTGATTCGTTTGTTTTTTCACTCCTTTAGCAATTAAAAATAATTATTAAATATTATATATATTAATTACTAAAACAATTTAAAAGAAAATAGTTATATTAGAGTATAAAAAATGCCGTCCAACAAGAAAAAAACCGAAGAACCTGTAGTAACTGATTCGTCTGTCGAAGTTCCACAAACTCCAGTTAAAAAGCCAAGAGCTCCAAAACCAACTGCTGAGCCAGTAACTGAGCCAGATGCTAAACCAGCACCCAAAGTCAGAGCTCCTGCGTCAAAGGCTGTAAAGACTGAGCCACAGGAAGTAGCTTTAGATGCTCTCAAAGTTGTTCCTGAGGTTGAGAATGTTGTAGTTACAAGTGATTGTGCTGAGCACAATACTATTACATCTGGTTTTTCGGATTTCATTACCAAATTCCAGTCGATGCTTGCTAGCTTCAATTCGCTAAAAACCGAACTACGCACTCTAGAAAAAATGACTGTAAAGCAGTTAAAAGTTGCTGAGAAGCTAAACAACAGAAAGCGTCGCAAAGGCAACCGCGCTCCAAGTGGATTTGTAAAGCCATCATTAATTAGCGATGAGCTTGCCAAGTTTTTAGACAAACCATGCGGTACTGAAATGGCTCGCACCGATGTTACTCGTGAAATTAACAAGTACATTCGTGCAAACAACCTTCAGGACAAAAGCAATGGTCGCAAAATCAACCCAGACAAGCCACTAACACAGCTTCTAAAGGTTAGCGACAATGTTGAACTCACTTATTTCAATCTCCAGAAATATATGGGTCCTCACTTCCCGAAGGCGGTCAAAGTTGAGTCGGTGGCTAGTGCTTAAAGAACTATAACTATTATGAATTATAAAATAGAAATAAAAAATCTAGAAAATTATAAAACTAAAACAGAAAAATAATTTAATATTTAATATTTAATGCTTAGTATAGCACTAAATATTACACCTTTTCTCATTTAAAACGCCGATTATTAATAAAATTGAAAATAGTTTAAAAATTATTTTCAATTATCATACAAATATGGAAAGTCCTATGCTAAAAATGTTAAAATCTAAAAATCCGGATAAAGAGTATCCTTCTAACACAGGACAAAAATGGACTGATGAAGAAGAAATATTATTATTAGAAGAGTTGAGTAAAAATATTGATATACAACTAATAGCACAATATCATAATAGAACTAGTGGAGGTATAAACGCAAGACGTAGAGAAATCGCCTACAAATTGTATAACAATAATAATTCTATGGAAGAAATTATATTGAAAACAAAATTAGATGAAGACCAAATAATAGAAACAATAAAAAAACTACAAAACAATCCTAAAAAATGTAAATCTGTAATAGAAATCAAAAAACCATTTTCAATAGAAAGTGAAATTGGTGAAATAAAAAATGATATTAAAGAACTTAAAAATACAATAAAGGAATTAGTTGAAATGATGAAAGCTGTTTATGAATTTGAAGACGCATAAAATGGGCATTTGAAATGAAAAAAGGTGTAAAAATATGATATAAAAAAAATTGAATTGAAAAATTGTTATTAAGTATTATAATCATTAGTCATTAATCAATGATTATGATGAAGCCAGTAATGAATGCGCTAACTTTAATGACAATGATGGTGTTAATTTTCAATATGTTCTTTGTTATTAAAGTTACTTTGGAATATATGATGCTTCCGAACATAGTGCCATTAGTTTGGTTTATTGTTGCTGTTCCTACGCCATATTTTGCAACTATGCTAACAGCTCCGCTATTAGAGTGAGAGAAAAAAAGAGGATTGCAAGTAACATATTTTTTTTTTAAATTAATATTAAGATTTAGATTTACTTGTTACCCCAGACAGTTGCTGGACTAATTGTTCCTAAAAATTGCGACATTTTATCACGACATTCACTTTCCCAACGACAATAAGAACCACCAGCAGGGTTCATTATAGCATAACAGGCTGGAATTATATTATCATGCTGATGACAATATGTTGATGGAGTATCACAATAATTATTATTGTCATTTATGTAATAGCGCCATGTATAACCCATATTTGCAGGCCAAGCCTCGCAAAAGTCTTGCGCAGATAATTGAGCAATCTTAAAATCATAGGGTGAATATCCACCATAATCGATTAATTGCCTAGGTGTATAACCAGCAAGTTTGGCCTCTTGAACACTATAACCCATTAATTTCAAGTTTAGAGGCTTTGAGAAAGTAATATTATGAATTTCAGAAAGAGTAAATCCAGCTGAGTGAGCCTGTGCAGGATTCCAACCTCTTTCAGCAAAGTCCATGCTAGTATACCCAGCTTGTGGAAGTGCCAAGTATTTTTCAATAGATGCTAGCTTACTATCATATTGAACCTGCATCAAATTAACTTGATTTTGCAAATTAGTAATATAATTGTATTCAATAATAAAACTAACAACACAGAACAAATAATACACAAAATTGAAGCTAATATAGCTAGTAACACATTTGGATTTTTGTGAGGCGTATAGTAATCCATTTTTAGAACGTTGAACCATTATTTTAGATGCACGAATAGATAATGATGTCAAACTCTCGTTAATAGTGTTATCTTCTTCTACAATCGGAATACCAATAAAGACATGCTCGCATTTCTGTGCCATAGTTGTAGTATAACTTATAAATATTATATGTTATAAAAAACATATAATATCAATTTTTTTAATACATCAATAAATTAAATTGTGACCACTAACACTGCGAAAATAAAATAATAATTTTAAAAAATTAAAATTAAATAAAAAAAAAATTGATTTAAAAAGATAACATTATAATTATTAATATACTATAAACCAATATGGCAACTATTGTATCTGGAACTGCGTTCAATGTTAACACTGATTATGTGTATACCAAGCCTAAGCTAAATGCTAATAACGGCAAGTCTATTGGTATTCTTAACAAGCACAATATGAAGTCGCTATATGTTAGCACACCTCTTATGCTTACTTGGGGTGTTAATGAGTGGTCGGATGATAAGACTGGAAAGAAGTCATTTGACTTAGCGCTTCAGTTTCCAAGTGAGGAAAATAGTGAATGTAGTGCATTCTTAAAGAATATGCAAGAACTTGAAATGCGTATTAAGAGCGATGTTATTACTAATTGCAAGGAATGGCTAGGCAAGCCTAAGATGAGTTCGGATGCTGTAGATGCGCTATGGAGCCCAATGCTAAAGTATCCTAAGGATAAGGCATCGGATGAATTTGATTATTCGCGTGCTCCAACACTAAAGGTGAAGATTCAATATTGGGAAAACACGTTCAAGAATGTTGAGCTATATAATGAATCAGGGACTCTAGTATTTCCTAATGATGATAATTCGTCTATTAGTGATTTTATTGTTAAGGGGTCAAGTGTAGCAACAATTATTCAATGTGGTGGCATTTGGGTTGCAAATGGTAAGTTTGGCGTTACGTGGAAGCTATTTCAGGCAGTGGTTAAGCCTCGAACAACGCTAAGCGGAAAGTGTCATATTGTGCTATCTGAAAAAGATAAGGAAAAGCTGGTTGCGCATGTAGATGATGATGACGATGATGATGAGCCTGTAAAGATGGTTTCAAGTGTTACAGAGGTTCCTGACAGTGATGATGATGAACCTAAGGATGAGCCTAAGGAACAACCTAGTGAAGAGCCTAAGGAAGAAGTTAAGGAAGAAGTAGTAAAGCAAGTAGAAGTAGAAGACGCTCCTAAGAAGAAGCGTATTGTTAAGAAGAATTAATTAAATTAATTATTTAAAAAACAAACTAAAAACAGCATAACCATTTTTTTTTATAAGTATAATTTTTTATATACTTATAAAAATAGCAATTATGACAAATGTATATGAAAATATATGTCGGCTTTATGTGTGTTATCTAAAATATTGAGTGTGTTTATTTTTGGTATTCCTTTATGTTTTACACTATAAATTTGATAAGGCGAAAATTTTAACTCACTAATATTTATTTCAATAGTCTGGTCTGCTAAGTCGATAAATATATTAGACTTAGCATTGACTAAATCTATAATGTTACTATATTTATTATAATAAGTGTAATGAATATTATTGTGCTCATCAATAGTAATAGTGTCGTCTAATAATGGCTCGATTTTGATAATATTATTTTCAAATTTCATTTCATTATGCCATAATGGAATATAAACAAGTGCATCATTTATTTCCAATTTATAAATTTCACTATTTAATAGATTTAATAGATTAGGAGTTAATATATAGATGCTATGAGCTTCTAATTTTTCTTCTAAAATGGTTTTTATGATTTCTATAACTGCATTATAAATGTTTGTATTGTCGTTTGTATTGTCATTTTGATTTTTTTTATAGTGCACTAAATAGTGATAAAGGTCTTCTAAAATAGCTATTGAAAAATATTCAAATAAGTTTGTTAATAATGCTTTAATATGAATATGTGCTTTTACTTTGAAATTATTTATATCCTGTTTAAAATTAGCAACATTGTCGCTATTAGAATAAAAATTTATTATGAAATTAAAAAATAGCACTAGTAAATCATCGTTAGCATTATTTTCACTATTTTCGCTATTTTCACTAGTTTCACTATAACTAGTAATAAGTTCTTTTAAAGTAGTGTATGCACAATTAATATTTTGAAATAGCAATGTGGCATCTTCGTCTTTATTATTTTTATCCGGATGATAAATAATGCACTGAATATGATAATATTTTTTCAATTCATTTAAACTAATGTTATGAATAGTATGTATGCTATAATTTGTAATATTTAATATGTTTAGCGCCTCACTTATTTTCATTTATTAACTCTATTAAATATAATGTAAAACTTTCTAAATGAAAAATAGGTCTATAATTATTGTTATAATTTTTTAAAAAAAATATGCTATTAAAAATAAGGTCGCTTATTTTATTGCTGTTTATTAACTTATTAATAATTAAGGACTGTATTATATAAAAGAAACACTCGTGACTATTTAAATGATTTATTAATATGTCATATAATAAGGTTCTAATATTACTAATATTGTAATTATTAGAAACTATTAAATTAATAAAAGTATTGCATATTGCAGAATGTTGCTCAATATATTTTATATTATTTGAAATGTCTAAGTGTGTAAAAATATTAGGATTATTTACTTTATTATAAATTGACTCTGCATCTAGTGGGTTGTTATTAGTAACTGTTAGTTTTTTAAAAAATTGCTTGTTTTGTTTATTACATAAACAATATATATTTTTTTTGCTTAATTTTGCAAAATTAATAATTTTACATATATTTATGATTTTGATAGGTATAAAGCTCACACATTCTGTAATAATAATGTATTTAATATTTAAAGTTGAAAACAACTCTTTTTGCATATAATTATATAGTAAATCTAATAAGTCATAATTAATTTTATCAAAGTTGCGAAAAACAATATATCCTTTTTTAATAGGCGAAGAAGCTATAGAATTATATATAATATTATATATTTCATTCCACACAGACTTACTATTATATATAAAGTTTTCTACATCAATTTCATAGTGAATATCACTAATTTTAATATAGAATTCTGATTTAGTTAGATTAATATGTAATTTTTTCTCATATTTCAAATTACTAGGACTGAAATGTTGCAAGAGTTTTAATGCATTTTTATATTTATAAGAACAAGGTGGCCCATAAAAAATATAATTTATAAAGTTATCATTAAGCAAGTCATCATCCTTCTTTAGCAAGTCATCAATAAGCAAGTCATCATCCTTCTTTAGCAAGTCATCATTCTTCTTTAGCAATTGTAATAAATCTTTGTTAAAAGTATAGGTGCTGTTTTCATTAATGATTTCATTATAATTTTTTTTTAAATTCATATTTATAGTTATTTATTTATAAATCTATAACTATAAATTTATATATTTATTTGTTTAACATTATATTTAACATAATATATTAAAATTAATTAGATATATATTAGCAAGCAATATAGTTTATAGCAATGATTTCTGAAAATCTGCAAGATTTAAATTATGAATATATAATATTAAATGAGCCTATTAAAAATAGCGCCGTTCAATATAATTATTTTTATAAGTTACTTTACTCTACGCACATAGTATCGTTAACAAGTATATTTCTTTTATTTGAACTAAATAATTTGTCTTTTGAAAATGATAAAATCAAATTTGATAGGAGCACACTTAATAATAGTGTTTTTAGCAAGCTTATAGAATTAGAGGACCATATATTAAATTTAATAATAGACTCTAAAAATAAATTATATAAGCTAAAAGAAATATATGAAAACCAATTTTTTAAATTTTCATTAAGTGACGATAATGAAAATATAAATAGCTATAACTATTTAAAACACCTAAATAACAGAACATTTATAATAAAAATCTCCGGTATTTGGGAGTCTAAAGACTCTATAGGATTAACTTTTAAATTTATAAAGGTAAATAAGTTTGTTGAGTTTATTTAGCTTATTTAGCTTATTTAGCTTATTTAGCTTATTTAATAATAGGAGTTTCATCTGTTGAGAAAAACTGCAAACTTATATTTATCATCATTAAAAATAGAAAGTTAATAATAGATAAAATATATACAGCATTTTTTGATAATTCTATTTTCGTATTATTTAAGTCACTACCGTCTTTATCTGTATTTGATAAATAATAAAATAAATATGTTGTTACCAGACCTATTTGTACTATTGTTAATACTGAGGACATAAATGAATAAGTGTGATATTCATTTGTAACTCTATTAGAATTTATTCTTTTAAAGTATAGGAAGTTCAAAAATATAGCATACATTATTATTAACAATGTAAAAAATATTGGCGACACATTAGAAAACAACATTTCAACAAAATTTCCATTTTTTTCGAATATATTTTTACTAACATATATTCCCATAAATAACATAATACTTAGCGCTATTGCAGTTAATCCGTAACCCCAAATCGTGGATGTTGCTGGTCCTGTATTTCCTAACCTAGAGAATTTTTCTGGAAAAAATAATTTTATAATAATCCCCATACCTGCAAGAACAACAATTATCATAAAATCTAAATTATTATTATGTGATAAACCAAAACCAAAAATACCCTGCTTGCTTATAATCATAGAGGCATTTAAATTTTCTTTATCTTTAGGTGGCATATTAATTTATATATATATATTAAATAGTCAAAAAAACTATATTTTATTAATAAAAAACTATATTAATAAAATATATTATTAAATATATAATTATGAATAGTAATAATCCACTAGTAAAAACTAAACATAATTTTGTTTTAGATAGAAAAATATTATTAATTGATAGCGATGACCGAGATATAGAACGTTGGCCACATAGTTCAGAATTTGAAATAAGGTGCCCGCAAATTTACAATAATGTTGAATCGATAAAATTAGTAAACATTATGTTGCCAAATTTCTTATATAATATTAGCGAATATTTGCAAACAAATAAAATGGAATTAGAGATTTCGGGAACTACACATACTATTGTTATACAAGATGGTTATTACAGACACTCACAATTAAAGCTAGCACTACAAAAAAAATTAAAAGCCATAGATCCTTCTTTTGTTGTAACTTTTAATGAGCTCAATAATAAATATTATTTTGGCCACCCAAATAGAAATAAAACATTTAAATTCAAATTTGACAAAGTTATAGATTATTCAACTTGTAACAAAGATAATTATAAAGTAAATGTGTTTTCTCAGCACAGCGAATGGGGACTAGGTTATATATTGGGTTTTGATAAAACTACTTATGTTTCTAAAATTACAACCGATGACGACATCCTCAGTTTTGCAGATGCACCCACAAGATGGATTGACTCATCCAGCAATGTTTTAGTTTCGCAAAATCCCAGTAATTTAGAAGATAATATATTTATATATATTGAATTAGATAAGTATAATAAAAGCGATGAATTAAAACCATATTTATATTATAATAATAGTAATACTAGTTCAGGTATTATAAATGGGGCTTTTGCTAAAATACCACATACCTTATCGCTAAATAACAATTGCACAGTAAATGATGGGTATTTAGACAATGTTAGTTATTTTCAGCCACCTATTGATAAGATTGCTAAAATTAAATTAAAATTTAGGTATCATAATGGTATGTTAGTCGATTTTAATAATTTCAATATTTCTTTATCTTTAGAAATTAATCAATTACGCAACGAAATGAATAATTATGATGTAAGAACTCCCTATAAAATATAAAAAAAGAATATAAAGATGCAAAATATATATAAAAAAAGAATATAAAGCCCTAACTATAAATTTATATTGTTTCCACTAAGGCAGCCCATTTTCACTAACATAGCATTTCTCGCATAATGGAATATATTGACTATAGCCAATCAATATTTGTAAAGTATTAGGAACAGTTCTATGACTAAATTCTGATGCCCCTGCACATAGCTTACAAGTACCGGTTAGCTTTAAAATATTTGTGGCACTTGAAAGCAAATTCATCATAGTGCCGAATTTTTTTCGCTTATAGTCTAAATCTAGTCCGCATAATATAACATTCTTTTTTAATGTTTCATTTAAATATAATACACTTTCAAATATTGTTTCAAAAAACTGGGCTTCATTTATAAAAATATAATCTGCGTTAGCAATTACTTCTTTTGTATGACTATTTTTAATAAAATCATCTAAATTTGTAATACTATAACAATCAATGGCCAATCCATCATGTGAAATAATTTTATTTTTACCATAGCGTGTATCTAACTCATAATTAATAGCAATACAATTTTTATTTTTGGTTAGCGTTTCTTTATAAAGTTCAATTAATTTTGTAGTTTTACCAGAAAACATTGGTCCATAAATCAATGTAATACATGGATATGTATTATGACTTAGCATTTTATATGCGTTTATTATATATTACAAACAACATTGTTTTATATAATATTTCAATTTTTATAAAGAATAAAATAATAATATATTATATAAATGACAGATTGGAGCGATGATATTGATAAAGTATTAGATAATATTAGGATAAATTGCGTTATTTTGAGCAAGTTACATAAACAACGCTATTTTGAATTACAATCATCTCTCAAATATTACAGAATGCCAGTAATTATATTAAATGGTATAAATAGCATATTTGCTGTAGGTCTTCAACCTTATATGTTTCAAGGAACAATTAGTTTAACAAATTCATTAATAGCTTTAACGTGCGGTATAATAGGTAGTATTGAGTTATATTTAGGTATACAAAAAAGACTAGAGAACGATATGATTTCGCAGAGAGATTATTACCTACTTTCAATAGATATATATAAAACATTAAGTTTAGATAAAAGTAATCGCCCGATACCCGCTAAAGATTATTTAGAAAAAAGTTATAATATATATACAAAATTGATTGAGAGTTCATCGACATTAGCAAAAGTTAAGGGAGATAAATTAATACCTATTGATATACCATTAATAGATGAAGTAGAAGTTATTACACCACAAGCAAATGGTGGTTTTTGGACTAGACCAGTCGAGCAATCAATATCAGAATAGTTTTATGAATATTCTCTCAAATATCAAAAAAAATTTATTAAAAATTGAATAAAAAACATAAAAACATAAAACCTTATAATATGCCCGATTATCAAAAAAGCAAAATTTATAAATTGTGGTCGCCATCTAAAAATTTAGTTTATTATGGTTCTACTACTCAAACACTCTCTCAAAGATTAGCAGAACACTTAAAAAATTTTAAAACATATATTAAATTTAATAAAGATAAAACAAAAAAATATTGTTATTCTTACTTAATATTAGAATGTGAAGATTATAAAATAGAATTAGTTGAAGAATACGCTTGTAATAATAAACAACAATTATTAAAAAAAGAAGGTGAGTATCAAAAAAATAATAATTGTGTAAATAATAAAATAGCAGGAAGAACAGATTTAGAATATAGACAATATAACAAAGAAAAAATAAAGATAAAAGAAGCAACGCGTTATACAAAAAAAAAAGATATTATTTTAGAACAACAAAAAAATTATTATGAAAACAATAAAGAAAAAAAATTAGAAAAAAATAAAATATGGCTTGAAAATAATAAAGAAAAAGTAATAGAATATAGAACAAAATATTGTGAAACTAAAAAACAAAATAATGCTATATATGAATGGCTATTAGAAATTACTAAATTATGAATATTCTCTCAAATATCAAAAGAGGCATCTATACTAACATAATATGACTGGTCATACACCTAATAGTGATACTAATCAAGAATTCTTATCGACAATGCATACTATGATTGATGATTTAGATACTATTTCTTCAGCTATTGATGAGGTTACTTATTTAAGGTTAGCAAATGGACTGCAACGACTATATAATATACATAATTCGACTATACAAACATCTAGCACTAATAACAGAGAAACTCTGGCTCAAAGGCAACGTGAACGATATCGAGAAAATTTTCAAACTAATAATGAAGTCGAAATGACTAGAATTCTAGCAAGACATTACGGAAGAGTTTATGATATTAGTGGTATTCCAGCAAAAGACTTTTTAGAAAAGAGCTACAATACATATACTAAACTAATTGAGAGCTCTTCGGCACTTGCGCGAGTAAAGGGAGATAAATTAATTCAAATTGATTTAAACCTAGACCCAGATGCTGAAAATATTGTGCTAACACCTATTCCTATTAGAGGAAGAGTTGATTTACCGGATAGAAATGTTGCTTTATCAGTTGTGGAAAATGAAAGTGAATAATGATAAAAAAATATAATAAAAATTGAAACTATTTATTATTTTTATTAATTAATTATTAATTAATTATTAATTATTAATTAATTATTAATTAATAAATAATAAATAATAATAATGTCTCCAGGGCCTAGTAACAGAGAGAATCAAGGTCAAACCTTTTTAGCAACATTACAAAATATATTAGCAGTGTTAGAAGATGAGGTATCACCTGCAATCCAATACAATACTTATATAAGATTAGTAAATGACTTACAAATTTTATATAACATACATAATGGAACTAGCTCTTTAAATAGAGCCTATGAAAATAACAATTATGCTAATCTAATGAACACAGCGCGAAGTTTTAGGAACGCTATGTCTCTAGACGAACAAAGGGATTAATGCACTAATATGCGTCGTTCTGAAATTGAATTAGGAGGACCTGTTCATATAATTATTTATCCGCGTTCATAAATTAAAATTATTATTAATAAATAGCGTCAGTTTTTTATAATCTTCAATAAATATATTTTTATTGCCTTGATACTTAAATATAATATTGTTCTTTTTTAATTCAAGTTCTGTTGGTGGATATAACTCATTCCAAGCTAATATTATATTACTGTCTATAACATTTGAGAGATTTAATAACGGATAACTATATTTCATATAGGCAAGTGACCTGGCAATTGTTCCACGAGAATAATTACACGGAACATAAAATCTTTGACTTGCCATTATATCGCCACTATGAGAGAATTTCTTATTACTACGTAAATTGTTTGTATAATAATTTGTTAAATATATATTGTGCATATCTTTATTTGCCTTGCTATAATGTTTTGTAAATGATTGAGGAAATATGTGTTCTGCTGTAAGATTATTATATTTAGTATAATTTAAATTATTAAAATCTTGTGTGCAGTTACAAAAATCATTATATAAGTCATAATAAATATTATTAATATAATAATATTGTTTTATAGTTTTTATAGAATAATATTTTGAAGGCAATACACGAGTAACAGAATTATAATTTCTACTCAATATAAGACTAACAAACAATTTAGTTTTAGAGAGACAGTTGAAAAAACGCATATTAGCTTTTAAAACTAATATATATTTTTCTAAATATATAAAATAAGTTTATAAAAAAATGATATAAAAAAAATTGATAACTATTTTTTTTATGAAAACATTAATCATTATACTAACATAATATGACCGGTCATAGACCTAACGCACCACAAAATCAAGAATTTTTATCAACAATGCATACTATGATTGATGATTTAGATACTATTTCTTCAAACATTGATGAGGTTATTTATGTAAGGTTAGCAAATGGACTACGACGCCTGTATGATATACATAATTCGACTACACAAACATCTAGCACTAATAACAGAGAAACTCTAAATCAAAGGCAACGTGAAAGATATCGCGAAAATTTTCAAACTAATAATGAAGTCGAAATTACCAGAATTCTAGCAAGACATTATGGAAGAGTTTATGATAGTAGTGGTGTTCTTATAAATAATGATATTGCTACTGTAAATGCGGATGATTACCCTTTAAATACTGATGCTTACCCTATAAATGCTGATGCTAATGATTATATTAATGTTAATTATGATTATTGGAATGAAAACAATACGGCACAGAATCGGGATATTGCTAATGCTAGTGCTAATGCTAATGCTAGTGCTAGTACTAGAATTGGTTATACTTCTGTTACTTCTAATCATTGGATTGAAACAGCATTGCGAGAAAGCCTGCGCAATGCGCATTAAATTAATTTGCTTTTAGCTATTTTATAATATAAAAACGTTGTAGTGCCGAATAAAATACCGCCCCACACTGTGTCTACTAATACTAATAATGGTGACCAATCTTTGAAAAAAGCATAATTTGTTGTTTCATAAACTCCGTATATAAGTAGGCCTAATAAAATCGCATCTTTAATAGGCGCTTTTTTTCTTAATATAAAATAATATAGACCACTAACCATTAATAAATAGCATGCAATTGCCGGCATTATATTAATTTTAACGTCTGCTTTTTGCACTTTTTTGAGTAGTGGTAGCATAAAATCTCTGAATAAATAAAAATAAGTAAAGTCTAAAACCAACATAATTGCGCTAATAATAGCCAAAGCTCTCCACATTTATTATAAAATAATATTATTATTTTTTTGTTTTAGTAATATTGTAGTTTTTAGTAATAATAATAAGAATTTATTTTTTGTGTTATTATTATTATAATTAAACAATATATATATGAGACATAAACGTTTTGCTTTTATAAGAAAAAATGCTAAAGTAGTAATACCTTCTTTAATACTCATTATAATCATTTTTTCGGTTATAAACCACAACCTAGAACAAGGTTCTGAAGGCTTATCTAATATGACTACTATTGATGAGCTTGAAAAAGATACTAACATTAACAGTGTTAGCAATAGTCTGGATTATACTATAACACAAGCACAGGGTTTAGGAAGAGGAGAACGCGGGCTTTTTGCCAAAAAGAATTATAAAAAAAATGATGTTATTGAAGTTTGTCCTACGCTAAAGATGAATGCATCTACTATAGATGAAAACAATGTAGTACACACTTATTTTTTTACTCCAAATAACAAAATTGATAATGATAGTTTGCTAGCTCTAGGCTATTGCGGTTTAATAAATCATTCAGATACTAAAAAAAATTGCAGTTGGGTAGTGTCAAAAGATGATAATAACATAACAATGTATGCTACAAAAGATATAGCAAGTGGTGAGGAGTTTTTTACTAGTTATGGAGAGAATTATTGGGCCTCTAATAAAACTACTAAAGTAGAATAAATTATAGTCCATATTTTTCTTTAATCCACGATTTCAAAAAGTCTAATGAGCAAGTCACATAATCATCATTAAATCCGTTTAATTTTAAAAATTGTGGTTTTTTCATAGTTTCTGTTTTATAAAATATATAGTCGCCATATTTTCCTTTTCTAATTGCTAAGTCATTTGATATTTTACGAACTAGACTGTTGCCCTCACTAGCCCGTTCGCTTAATATAGTTACTGCGTCTTCTAGCTTAATTTCTTTAATAGGTACATTTATTTTAACGGTGTTGAGAGATTTACGTAGCTCTCCACATTCTAAGAAGTAGCCATATTTTCCTTTTTTTAAATACACTGGCTGTTCTTGAAAATTTCCTAATAGCTTACTGTTTTCTTCTTTTGTTTCTATTAATTCATCTAATTTGTAGAGACCGGCCTTAAGCTTAGTTATGTCAATGTCTTTTTTTACTCCATAAAAGCCGAGTGTTCCATCTTCTTTTGTATATTTAATAGTTGGACCGTGTTTTCCTATTAAATAACTATGTTTAGCGTCTATTATTATTTGTATTTTTTCTGGAGTGTTAGTGCTAGCATTAGTGCTAGCGTTAGCGCTAGCATCAGAATTAGCAATTAAATTATTTGTTTTTATTAAGTCATTAATAAATCCATAACATTCTCCGCATAATTCATAATATTTCTTTTGGCCGTGTGCAATATTATCTAGCTCATCTTCCATAGACTTAGTGTAGTCGTAGTCAAATAGCTTGTTAAAATATTTAATTAAGAATTCTATAACAAATATTCCGGTTTGTGTTATTACTAATTTATTTTTCTCATTGCCAAATTCTTTAGTACCACGTTCTTGCGTAATAGTAGATTCTACTAATGTATAATCTATAATTTCTAATTTTTTACCCTCTACATTTTGCTTTGTTACATAATTTCGTTCTTGAATTTTTTCTAGTAGCGATGAAAAGGTTGATGGGCGACCAATACCTTTTTGCTCTAATAATTGAACCAAATGCGCCTCGCTATAATGCGACTTTAATTCTTTAAGTGTTTGCTTACAAGTTAATTTTTTATAAGTTATAATCTCTTCTTTCATATTCTTAAAATATGAATAATATTTTTCTTCTTCTATTCCGCAAACGGCTTTCCAACCGAGAAATATATTTTCTTCTGCGCTATATTTATATACTGCGTCATAAGGGGCACTAATATTTACAACTAATTGTAAATATTTTGCAGGTGCCATCATGCTTTCTAAGCTATTAGTCCATATTAATTTGTATAATTTTCTATGTTTTGCGCTAAATGTTTCTTCATTGTCTGGAATAGCTTCTAGTTCAATATGTGTGGGTCTAATTGCTTCGTGGGCTTCTTGTGCGTTATTATTATTTTTATTAGTATTATCAATCGACTTTTCTTTTTTAGCCTTAGACTTAGTTTTTTTAGTTTTAGTTTTTTCTACAACTTCTTCTTCGGCCTCTTCTCTTACTGCCTCTCCATTATCTTTATTTTGAATTAATTTATTTAGCTCTGGATGAATATATTCGTGCCTATATTTTTCTGTTATATAAGTTTTGCCTTGTTCTATAAAGTCTACACTATATACTTTACTGTCTGTTCTCATATATGTAATATATCCACCTTCATATAATTTTTGTGCAAGTGCCATAGTATCTTTTGGCGAAATATGCATAACATTGTTTGCTGTTTGTTGAAGTCCTGATGTCGTAAATGGGCAAGGAGGATTTTTAATTAGTTCGCGTTCTTTTGCTTTAGTTAAACTATGCTTATGCGTTTTGCTTTGTTCGAGAAAATCTTTTACAGTGTCGTGACTATCAAAATTTTTATTTAGAATAAATTGAATATTATTACTTGTAAAATATCCACAGCTATTAAAGCTCATTTTTCCGGGAGACTCTTGAATTTCTTTATAGTTATCATAAACTAGGCGAAGAGCAGGTGTTTGACAGCGCCCGGCGCTAAGTGCGTTTTTACTATTTGAAACAATGTATTTCCATAATAATGGCGTAATTGTAAATCCAACAATAAGGTCCAAGATTTGGCGTCCTTGCTGTGCATAAACTAATTCTAAATTTAGCGTTCTTGGATTTGCTAGCGCGTGCTTAATAGCGCGTTCTGTAATTTCGTGGAATACAATTCGTTTACTAGTTTCTAATGGTAATGCAAATACTTGCGCAATATGCCAAGCAATGGCTTCACCTTCGCGGTCATCGTCTGTAGCTAATATAACTTCTTTAGCTCCTTTTATTGCTTTGCGCATTTTTTCGATTTGCGCCTTTTTTGTATCAATAATAGCAAAGCTAGGTTTATAATTATTTTTTACATCTATTTGGTCTAAATTAGAGAGATGTGTAATGTGGCCGTATGAGCCAATTACTTTATAGCCAGCACCTAAAAATTTCTCTATTTTTTCGCATTTAGCAGGTGACTCCACAATTACTAAAATATAACTCATTTTATTAAATAAATTATACTATTTATTTAATAAATAACTTAATAAATATTTCAATTATTTATTTATTTGTTTAAATCAAGAAGGTTTTCAATGTTATAAGTATATTTTTATTTAACTTGCGACCGCTTGCTAATTTAATATTTTCAAATGTCTTAGTATTTTCATTTTCTTCTTTGAGAGATTGCAATAGAGTTTCCATATTTTTAAATTCATTAGCTAGAGCTAATGCAGATACACTGCTAATGCCCGGGATTTGCATAAGCATTAGTTGGAATATATTCTCTCTATTTATATGTGCCTTTTTACTAGTTTTAATAGTTTCAATATATGCATCGTCACTAGCACTAGCTAAAGCTTTGTCACCATAAAACCCTGGTTTATTTTCGCGATTAATTTTAGAAGCAAATGCCATTAGCATAGTAGCCGTTTCTGTTTGATTTAAAGTATTAATTACAGAAAATCCTTTATAATAATTGAGAGAAAACAATGTAGAATATAAAGTGCTTCTAAATCCAACTTCTTTATAATTAATGATTGCTCCTTCTATTAAATAAATTATATTATGGTTATGAGTAGGCGCCTCATTTAAGCGAAAGGATTGCTCTTTATAGCGCCCGTCTTTAATTGACGCCTCCAAGTCACTTAGCGACTTGCGTTCAATAATTAGCAAAATTTGCTCACTTACTTCATCGTAAAAAACATAATCGCCAATATCTAAATTCTTTTGAATAATAGTAACTTTATTTTTGGCCGCTTCATTTAATGCAATAATATTTTGAACTAGAACTCTGGGCTCTCGTAAGTCTATTAATAGTTGCATTGTTGCTTAACACCTATTAAATAGTTTTATAATATTATTTTAAGTTGTTTTAAAATAATATTAATCAGCATAGTTAATTACTAAATTTAACCCAACATATTTCTGTTGCGAACGGGGTCGTGACGAATGAAGGTTCCGGTTCCTGCTGTGCCCATCATTTTAAGGCAGTTAGTTCCTTCTATGCAAGTTCTTAGGAAACCACAGCCATTGGCAACATCAGCACTATTTAATGAGGCACCGCTGTTCCAATCTACGCCGTTGGCAGCAGTGCGTAAATATTTGTAACCGTGTATTCCTGTTACATTAGGTCTTACTCCAACAGTGGGGTTAAGACCAGCCATCGAGCCAAACTGACAAGTGTTGTTGGTGTATAAGTTGCTTCCTGTTAAGTTTTTAGTAATTCTTTTACCGACGCGACCCTCGTTGGGCATCTTTTTTATAATAATAGATTATATTTTTATTTTTAAAAATAAATTAATTAAATTAAAATAAAGTAAAAATAATATAAATATAAAAATAAAATAAAAATAATATAAAAATAATATAAAAATAAAATAAAAATAATATAAAAATAATATAAAAATAAAATAAAAAATTGTCTTAAATACTTTAATAAATATAAGCTATTATTATAATTATAAATGATTAGTGTTAATTTAAATACTAATAATTGTCTAAAAGATAACAATAGCGAAGATAGTAGCTCAGATAGTGAGAATGAAACTAATGTTGTGAAATACAATGAAGAGGTCCTTTTCAATCCTTTTAACACTAGTAATCAAGAAATTACTAATGCTAATGTTCAAGAATTGCTATCAAAATATGGAATTGTTACTAAACCATTTAATATTGAATTATATAAGCGAGCATTTATTCACAAATCTTATACAAAACGCCCTAAATTAGAAAACTCGATGGCAAATGTTATTATTGCAAATAAACCAGACAATTGTTTACCGCTTAAAACAAAATCAAACGAACGCCTTGAATTTATTGGTGACGGTGTCTTAGAACTTATTACAAAATATTATTTATATAAACGCTTTCCTAAAGCAGATGAAGGATTTATGACCGAAAAAAAAATCGCATTAGTCAAAAATGAGCATATTGGAAAAGTAGCCCTTGAAATGGGACTAAACAAATATTATGTTATTTCTCGGCATGCAGAAGAGAAAAATATTCGCAACAATTTGAAAAAGTTGGGCTGTTTATTTGAAGCATTTATTGGCGCTATTTTCCTAGACTTCAATCGCATTTCTATTAATGATGAATATGGGTGGTTTGCAAATGTATTCAATTGCGGTCCTGGACTACAAATGGCGCAAATTTTCGTAGAAAATGTATTCGAAAAGCACGTTGATTGGACTAATTTAATCAATAATGATGACAATTATAAAAATAAGCTTCAAGTAATTATTCAAAAAGAATTCAAAATTACACCAGACTATGTAGAACTAAAAACTCCTAAAATGGACGACGACGACGATAATGATAAATTATATGTAATGGGTCTTTACATTTGTTTTGGGCAAAATATTCATAATGCCAAAATTGCTAATGCACACAATTATGAACAATTAGGGTCATTTAAAGCAATTCACGAGCTACTCGAAAAGCAAGACAAATTATTAGTGTTTTTAACAAAAGCAGAGCATAAAATCAAGAAAAAGGCTGAGCAAATTGCGTGCGACCAAGCTATTAGATTAATTGAAAAATAATGCAATAACGCATAACGCATAACGCAATAATGCAATAGTGCAATAATGCACTAAATCAAATATTTTTTTTATATGCTAATATAAAAAATATGGGATTATGTAAATATAGAGATATATTTGGTAAAGTGGGAACAGGGGCACATTCATTAAGATTGTTTGATATTGCAGTTGTTGATACATTATTAACATTGTTACTCGCATATGTTATAAATCTCTATTTGAAAAGTAATTTGTTAGTAATATTTCTGGTATTAATGGCTGCTTCAATATTAATTCATAGAGCCTTTTGTGTAGAAACAACACTGACAAAAATGTTCTTTTCTTTTAAATAAATAATAATATAAGAACAAAACCAAAATTATATAAAAATGGCTTCTACATTTAGTTCGCCTAAATTAAAAATGATTGACTTATTTGCTGGAACGGGAGCATTTAGTTATGCTTTTGAAAAAACAGGAAAAGTAGAATGTGTATTTTCAAACGACAGCGCATTATGGTCAAAAGAAATATATGATTTAAACTTTACACATAAACTAACTCTAGGCAATTTAAATGATATAAAACCAGAATCACTACCCGCACACACTATTTTAACAGGCGGGTTTCCTTGTCAGCCATTCAGTATTGCCGGCAAACAAGAAGGGTTTCAAGACGAGCGAGCAAACGTATTTTGGAAGATTTTATCCATCATAGATTTTCATAAGCCGTCTTATGTTATTCTAGAAAATGTTAAAAATTTAGTATCGCACGATGACGGAAAAACGTTTGAAACAATTAAAAACAATTTAACACAGCGTGGTTATTATTTATGCTTTAAGGTTCTTGATACAGCAGAAATTACCGGCATCCCGCAACACCGTGAGCGAATATATATTGTTTGTATGAAATCTAAAGACCTATATTCTAAATTTACATTAGACTTTCCAAGTGTGCCAAAGGCTCAAATAGTATCTTTATTAGAATCAGAAGCAGATGTCCCTTCGAAATATTATTATACATCTAGGTCATCGACGTGGGAGTTGGTTAAAAATAATGTTCTAAAAAAAAACACAATATATCAATATAGGCGAGTATATGTTCGTGAAAATAAGAGTAATGAGTGTCCTACACTAACTGCAAATATGGGGACTGGGGGGCATAATGTTCCATTAATATTAGATAATAAAGGCATAAGAAAATTAACACCTCGCGAATGTTTCAATTTTCAAGGGTTTCCTTCTTCTTACAAATTACCGCCACTATCAGATGCAAATTTATACAAACTTGCCGGAAATGCTGTATCGGTGCCGGTGGTTGAACTCATTGCACAGCGACTAATGAAGTTGGCTGTTGAATGAATATGCTAATTATAATTATAACTTTATTTTTATAAACATAAAACATAAAACTTAAATGTTTTTTAAACATTAATCATTAAGTAAAATATTAAAAATACTTATTATTATATATTATTTAATTATATATAATAATGATAAATGAGACTTTGGAACAATTAAAAATAAAACCCATACCAAAAAAACCCCAACAATTCCAAGTAGTGCTACAAATACCTAGCGAAGGTGTTGCGCCAAATATTATTGATAAAACAAGCGAACGTTTAATAAATAGAGAGCAATTTTTTAGTGATCTTCAAGAAAATTTAGGAGTTGTTCAAAAAGATTACAAAAAAACCAAAAAATCCAGCGCTACAATAAAAGAAGAGCTTTTGCAAACATCTAATCAAACAATAGAAAGCAAAAAACAAGACTCCAAGTCCAAGTCCAAGCCTAAAATTTATGAACCCGAAAATACATTAACCCAAATTGTTAAGACAGCACAGCAAATTATTATTAAAGAGGCATCTAACACCGCCTTAAAACAATCCAAAACAAATTTACCATCACAACAGAGATTAACACCTAAACCAGGAACGCTAACTATAGAAAAAGAAAAAACTGAAAAAACTGAAGCAAAAGAAAAAACAAAAAAGACTCAAGCCGAAACGATTGACGAAACTTTAATCATTCCAAAAGACCTTCGTCTAGGCAAAACACTTTATATAAATCGGATTCCCAAATTAGAACCCAATGTGTTAATAAAAGCGTCTAATTATTATTTGTATAATAGAGAGATTTTTATTAGTTTTATTAATTCTCTCTTTGAACCTTATAAGCAACAATTATTAAAAGAAGAGCAAGATATGTTGTCAGGTAAAGCGTCAATAAGTTGCGCCACTAATGACAGCTCTAATTTTTCTCTCTTAATTCATCAAAAGATTGTGCGAGATTATATAAATATTTATACGCCATATAGAGGGCTCTTGCTATATCACGGGCTTGGCTCAGGTAAAACGTGCTCTTCTATTGCTATTGCGGAAGGAATTAAAAATGATAAAAAAGTCCTAATAATGACACCTGCCTCGTTAAGGGACAATTATGTTGAAGAATTGAAAAAATGCGGAGACTTTATGTATAAGAAAAATCAATTTTGGGAGTTTATAGATACCAAAGCAAACCCGCAATACTTAGAATATTTAAGCTCATTGCTAAAGTTATCTCAAGAATATATAGCTAGTAACGGTGGAGCCTGGTTTATTAATGTGAAAAAAGAGCCGAATTATGATAGCCTGGATTTTGAGGACCAAAAGAAAATAAATTCGCAATTAGACAAAATGATAAATTACAAATACCAATTTATAAGCTATAACGGCCTACGAAGCTCTCATTTAAACGGAATGACTTATGGCGGAACAATAAACCCTTTTTCTAATAAAGTAATCATTATTGACGAAGCCCACAATTTTATTAGTCGAATAGTGAATAAATTGAATCGTAAAACCTCACTATCAATGAAATTATATAATTATTTGATGGACGCAGAAAATTGCAAAATCATATTGTTGACCGGCACACCAATAATTAACTATCCAAATGAAATAGCAATATTATTCAACATTTTACGCGGCACAATTAGGAGCTATAGTTGCAAGCTAATATTAGATAAGAAAACGATGACTAAAGAAAAATTAGAAAGCGTCTTTAAATCCGCAAATATATTAAATTATGTAGACCTTATTGAATATAATGCAGTTAGCTATGAAGTTACTATTACGCAAAATCCTTTTGGTTACATTAGGTCGGATACAAATAAAAATAAGCTAGCTTATTCAAGCGATGTATTGTCGAGCGACCAATTTATGCAAAAAATAAAGGAGGCGCTAGAGGCGCAATCTCTCAAAATCGCGGGCAACAAAATAAATATAAACGGATATAAGGCTCTTCCTGATAATTTCGACGACTTTAAGTCCCTATTTATTAGTGCAAATAATTCGATAAATAATCCGTCTATGTTTAAAATGCGTATAATCGGACTAACGTCTTATTTTAGAAGCGCGCAAGAGCAATTGATGCCTAAATACTCGCATTCGAATAGCGACGACTTTAAAATAATTAAAATTCCTATGAGCGACTTTCAGTTTGGCGTTTATGAAGAAGCTCGCGTTCAAGAGCGCAAATTAGAGGAGTCTAATAAAAAGAAGAAGTCTAATAAAACGAAGACAGGAGCACAAGGCGACGACCTTTATAGCGATAGCGTTTCGACATATCGCATTTTCTCTCGTGCGTTTTGCAATTTTGTATTTCCGAAGCCGGCTATAAAACGGCCTATGCCAAATAATGATGAAACGCTAGAAACTACATTAGAAAATATGTCTGCATTAGACGATGACGAAGTTATTGGTAAAAATCTCTCTGAAGATGTTATAGATGACCTAAGTATTGCTGAAAAATTGGGCAACATTGATGGCAAATATGATGCCGACGACATTAAAGAATTGGAGCAAGACGCAGCTGCTCAAAAATTGGGCGACCTAAGTTATAGCAAACGTATTGCAGAAGCACTAAAAGAGCTTGAGAAAAATGCAGCCAAATATTTATCTAAAGAGGGATTGCAACTTTATAGCCCCAAATTTTTGCATATTTTAGAAAATATTATTGATAGCGACCATAAAGGCATTCATTTATTATATTCGCAATTTAAAACATTAGAAGGCATAGGTATTTTGAAGTTGGTTTTAAAGGAAAATAACTTTGCTGAGTTTAAAATCAAGAAAAATGAGAGCGGAGAATATATTTTAAATGTAGCCAGCGAAGATATGAATAAGCCTATGTTTGCTTCTTATACCGGGTCAGAAACCCCTGAAGAGCGCGAAATTATTAAAAATGTATTAAATAGCAATTGGAAGCTTGTTCCGTCGTCGCTAGTAAAAACGCTGCAAACGCTGTCAGAGAATAATTTCTTGGGACAAATAATTAAGGTGCTAATGATTACGTCGTCGGGCGCGGAAGGTATTAGTTTGAAGAATGTACGTTATGTTCATATTACTGAGCCATATTGGCATCCTGTGCGTATTCATCAGGTTATTGGTCGTGCGCGGCGCATTTGTAGTCATAGCGACTTACCAAAAGAGCTGCAAACTGTGAATGTGTTTTTATATTTAATGGTTTTTAGCGAGCAACAATTGTCTAGCGACTTATCTATTGAGTTGAGACTAAAAGATATATCGAAAAAAAATAAGAAGCAAGTCATTACAAGCGACGAATATTTATACGAAATTTCTAGCATAAAAGAGGAAATTAATGCCTCGCTATTGCAAAGCGTTAAGGAGTCGGCAATAGATTGCAGTATTCATACGCGGGCTTCAAGCACTGAAAAAGACGTCAAATGCTTTGTAATTGGTAATCCAAGCGAAAGCAAATACATATATACTCCAAACATAGAGGCTCAAGATAAAGACGAAGGTATGAAACTAAACAAGAAAAAACAAGTATTAAAACTAAATGAATTAGTATTAAATAAAATTAAATACGCGTATAATAAAGAAACGCAAGAGCTCTATGATTATGATAGTTTCTTGAAAAATGAATTATTGCTTGTAGGTAAGTTAGTCACACAAGACAACGGCGCCTATAGATTGGAGAAGGTTTAATATTTAATATTTAATATAAACGCCCATATGCTATAATATAACTAAGCATTAATAACGTCCAAATTAGCCCAATAACTAACCAATCTTGAAACATATCTACAAAAGGGCTTCTGTACATTATTTATTGTTTTTATTGTTAATGTTTAACTCTAACAATAAAAATAATTTAATCAATTTTTTATATTCAAATATTGAGAGATTTGAATAATAGCGCCCCTAATAGTTTAGCACTTATTTTTTAAATAGTTTTATAAAATATTTAAAACGAAAGCTTTTTTTTTAAATATTTTGTATTTATATATGGCAACATTTAGAAAAAAACGTTCTAGGAAATATAAAAGAAGAAATACAAGAAGAAATACAAGAAGAAATAGGCGGAGTAAAAAATCATTAGTAGGAGGAGTGCAAGAAGAAGTGCAAGAAGAAGTGCAAGAAGAATATAAAGATCCAGAAGAGCCAAATTTGATTCAGCCCTTCAAAATGTTACAGCTAAATTAGACCAACTTAATAAAGAAACTAGTTTCAGGGATGAAGCATCTATAATAGAGGAAGCTCGTAAACTTGGTATTGATTATTATACAGAAATGTTGACCTCGTTAAGGAATATTTTTGGTATATATTAATCATTCTCTCTTTAAATAGCATTCAATTTCTCCATTATTAGCATTTGATTAGCTAATAGTTGCTCTAACTGGACAGACAACCTATCTATTTTACTATGCAGTTCATAGTCTATATTTAGGTTTTTTAAAGAATTGTTGGCATTAAATTGAGAGATTTCTTCTAGCTCTTTTTCTTTTTCCATAAGCAAGCCTTCATTTAAATCGACTACTTCAATAGGAGGAGGAGGAAAAGTAATAGATCTTTCTTTTTGTATTTTTTCTAATAGTTCATTCATATTATTACTAGTCAAGGGCTCATCTTCTTTAACATCGCTAAAATCTATTACTTCGGGCTTTTTCAATGTTATAAGCTCACTAAAACTCACCTTTTTAGCACTAAGTTCTTTATCAAATTCTTCTAGTTTTTCGGCTTTTAACGTTTCTTTTATTTCAATAGGAGTTAATAATGATTTTTTATAATTAGCTATAGTTGTTACCATATTTTGCAATATAATTTTATTTATAGCAATAATATTTTTAGGGTCGCTAATAGTATTAGAAGAAAACTCTCTGTTTTCATCTAAACTTTTTAGTATTGTTTTTTCGAATAACATTTGAATATTATTAAAATCTGTTTCAGGTATATTATTAAATACTTTATTGTTATATAATACATTCCATAAAACCTCTTTATTTTCTTTACTTGTTATAAAACTTGCGTTGCTATTAAAACTTGCGTTGCTATTTAATTTTGCTGACATTTATTTTTAGTATACTACAAATTAAACACTTTAATTTATAATTTATATAAAAATATAATGTGTTATTTTATATAAATATATAATGCTTAAATTAGCACTACTATTTTTAGGAATTCAGTATGCATCGTTTTTTTCTATGCCACCAATTAGTCCTAAAACACAAGTCAATTTACATTTGGAACGATTTAATGACGACTTCAATTTATATCATATTGGAATAAGCTTTAAAAATAATAATAGTTTATTAAGATACGATTATCGCCCTTTTTGCGAACCAAATAAGTGCGACTTTAAAACAGTTAATACTATTAGTGTAAATAGTAATGGCGCAGTTGCTTCAAATAAACAACAAACATTTATCGATAAGCTATATAGATTTTATATTCCCAAAAATGTTCCAAATAAAACCATATATTGGGGTGAAACCAGCAAATCGTTGGAAGAAGTGGAGCAATTTGAAAAAACTCTACCAAAAAAATATATATTAGGTATTAACGATTGTCGCCATTATGTAAATCGCATTTCATTATGGGCTCTAAATAAACGCACTCCTATATGGAGCTTAGAAAAATTATGGAACATTACGCATACACATACAAATTTATCTTAATAGCTAATTACAACTAAATTTTATATTTAGTAATTTTTCATTTTGTTTTTATATAGTTTTAATATATAAATAAAATGTCATCGCGCTCATCAAGCCCACCAAGTCCATTAAGTCCGGCGTGTGCATACCCTCAACCGCGTAGTGTAAGTTTTGGTAGTAATAGGAACGCAAATAGGAGAAAAAAAGCGGCAGCTTCAGAGTGTGAGAGGGAAAAACAAGAGGAAGCGCGGCGCAAACAATCCACTAGCTATACAAGTAAAAAGGCAAAAGGAAGAAGACGACGCAAAGGTACTAGAAGAAGACGTAGACATTAAAAAAAAATTTGCATTATTATAACATATAACATATTAATTATTAAAAATTTAAAAATTGAATAATTAATATACAACTATTAAGTAATGCATTATAGCCAAGTTATGGATTTAGCAAAATTAACTAAAGCTGAGCTTATGTTACAATGTGAGCAACAAGGAATTACAAATTATAAATCAAAAAGCAAAGATGCACTAATTAAATTGCTTGAACCTAAAGCTAGTATTGAAAAAAGCATTGCTAATCCTAATCCTTCTATTAGCGTTGAAAATATGTGCGGTCTAGAATATTTAAAAACATTAGACCCTAACTCTATTGATTTAATATTAACAGACCCGCCTTATATTATATCTAAATCGAGTGGTTTAGATAAGCATTATAATAATGTTAAATATAATGAAGCTAATGACATTAACGAGGTTAAATCAGAAGCAGAATGGACAAATTATAAACTACAAAATACTATTGAAGACGACACACATAAAAGCAATTATATTAAATATGGGTCAATATATGGAAAAAAATATTGCGTTAAAACCGACTATGGGTCTTGGGACAGTGATTTTAGTCTAGCTATTTTGGAAAAGTTTATTGAGCTTTATTATAGCAAACTAAAAAAAGGCGGCACATTAATTATGTTCTTTGACTTATGGAAAATTACAAACCTAAAAGACTTATTAGAAAAATACAATTTTAAGCAGCTTAGGTTTATTGAGTGGATTAAGACTAATCCGCAACCAAGAAATAGTAAAGTCAATTATTTAACTAATACTAGAGAGATCGCACTATTAGGTGTTAAAGACAGCAATCCAACATTTAATAGCAGTTATGACAACGGCATTTATAGTTATCCGCTACAAGGCGGTAAAAATAGGTTTCATCCTACGCAAAAGAGTTTGGCATTATTTGAAGAACTCATTAAAAAACATTCGAATGAAGGCGATACAATATTAGATACATTTTTAGGCTCTGGAACAACTGCATTAGCTTGTAAAAACACTAAACGACTTTTTAAAGGCTGCGAAATCGATAAAACATATTATGACAAAATAGTGACGCTGTTACAATAACAATATAAAGACTAGTGCATAAATTATACTTAGTTTAGCGCCTATAAAGCAACAATTGTAAAATGTTGCCCAAACACTGCTAGCAAATTTTCAAATGCCCAGCGAAATTTAATGCAGTCGCGATTATTATGCACTTGAAATTCGCCAATATTTACGCCATTTATGCTAATAGACGAACTTTCATTCCATAGCTTTTTTTTAATATTATGACTAAAGTTAATGCTATTAGTATAAGATAACCAATTTATCTCTTCTTTTAATACTATAAAAGCTAGCACATCACTATGTTTATTATAATATAATATAGGACAATCAAACGTATGCGCACTATAGACTTGCAATAAATTAGCAATGTTATTGCTAATAAAGAGCTTGATTTGGTCTAAGTCAATGCATTGGTCAAGTGCGAAAAACTCGCAAAACTTTTTGCGTGAGGGTTGCCCTAATACTTGTGGACACACTTTGCCGGTCTTATTTTTGCTCGTTTTAGCGCTTAAATGGATGCTAGGGTCATCTACACATTCAAAATCATATTTGCTCCCACGACTTGCACAATGCCTAAGGTTATAATTGAACACTTTTTTAAGATTGCTAAGTCTGTTTTTGAGAGATTGTGCTTCAGCCAAACTATATTTGTAAGTTCCATCATAAGGCGTTTCATAATTCAAACAAATTGCCATTTCGAACATTTTGCCCAAATCTTCAGTAAGCACCTTTTTGGTTGTTGCAGCCATAATAGATTATTATTAATGTTATAAGTCTAATAATAATAATCTTTATCTTTAATTCAATTTTTATTGGATTAATGATAAAAATATTTAAAAATTGACTATATCTATAATTAAAGAAATCAAAAATTATATTTATTAAATATTTTTTTTGTAGTATGAATACTACTTTCATGTCTATTTACAATATAATAAATTGGATTATAATCTTTAGCACTATCAGAATCATGATATGTATTTAACATTGTATCTAGCTGTTCATAATTAAAGTTATAATTTGTAACCAAATTATACCAAGTCTCATGGACTAGATTAATACCATTTTGTTTAAAAAAAATAATATATTTTTTTGGAATATACATCATCATATCATTAACTCTTGGATGTATTCCAATTTTATGGTGTGGTTCAAAACATATTGAAGGAAATAAAATTTTATCATTATCTAGTTTAAAAATGTCCATAAATTTATCCTTTAAAAATAGATCTATTCTCATACATAATATAAAATCATAACTAGTAATATTTTCTACTCTATTTATGCAATTATTAATTAATGTATTTACTCCTAATAAATTTGTATAAAATATACTATCATATAATACATCTTTATAGATATAAGTAAGATTTTTATCATAACGTGTACTATAACTATTAATACTAACACTAATATTTATATTTTTTTTTTTAAAATTTGATATAAATTTTATATGTGATTTTGCTGCATTTATTTGTTCTTCATATGATTGTTCAGAACCCGTATTTCTATTTCCTTGACCACCTAAACGAAATGATTCTCCAAATAATATTAATAATCCATTTGTCATTTTATATATTTGTAAATAATAATTTTTAAATATTAATTATTAAATATTATTAATTATTAGCTAAATCATTAATCAAGAAACACCGGATTCATTTTTATGTTTGCCTCATTATAATATTTTTTCCTATATTTTTTCATTGTGCTGTCTTTTATGCGTGTATTTTTAAAATAGCTATAAGTTTTATTTTCTTGCAATAATTCTATTATAAAATATAGCGCATACATACCACATTGCCCGTCGCCATATTGATGAGTAAAACCTTCATTATCATCTACAGTTAATTGTATATTTAAATTGCGCGCTTGATCCACGATTCTGTTTATTAATACTTTTATTTGTTTTGGCATTCTTGTTCCATTACTATCAAAGTAAAAAATGAACTTTCTAGTCAAATCAACAAATAAGGATATCCAATGTTTTCCAGGTTTATTATGAGGGTCAGTGTTAAATATTACTCCAATTTTGCTAATATTATTTTTAATATGATTTTCTAAATTAAAATTACATAATTGCTCCCAAACACAAGTAGAAAACATTTCTTTTGTATCAAAATCTATAGGTGTCGGCCCTATAAACTTAAAATGTTTATGGGATTTTTCATATTGTTTCATTATTTTAGTTATATCAACACTAGAGAGCCACGTATTGGGCTTTGACGACCAAGTTTCGGGAGAAAACGGCTTAAATATTTCTTTTATTAATAATTCTCTATTATTGACTTTACTTAATGGCGTTTTTTCTAACCAACATAATTCATCATAGCATTGTTTATCTAATTTTTGCTTGAAAAAATTCCATATTTCTTTACTATTATTAGTCAAAATTTTGTTGCTATTATTAGCATTCCACACATTTTTAAATAATTGCAAATTATTACGCGTATAGCAAGTATAGTGTTTCAACTCGCTATCAACATATTTATTTTGATACGGTGAGCATTTGAGTTTGCGAAATTTACGCGTATTTTTTTTACATTTGCGACCTATTTTCTTAAATGTATTATACATATTATTTTATAGTATTATTTAATATAGTAATATAAAATAATTTTTTAACTGCGTTTTTGTGGAAGTATTTTTCTTTTAGTGTTTGAGCTTTTTCTAACAACAAACAAATCTAAATTTGTAATGCATTTTTTAGCGCACATACTATTTAGTGTTGCATTATGTAAATTGAAATCATTTAAAGAGGTGTCGTCGCAATAATTGTGTGCGTTTGTAAAGTCTTTAAGCTCTTCTTTTATAGAGTTTTTGAGCTTTTTTTCCTTTAAATGGCTTATTAAATTTAATATATATAACAAGTAATAAAGCTTGTATTTTTCGCCGTTTGCTATTTTAGAGTCATCGCTATTTTCTATAAGTTTTTCTAAAGTTGTTGCATTATATTTAATTATTTGTTCTTTGTAAGTGGCTATGTTTTCTTCTATATTAGTATAAATGTCTTTTAATAAATAATTAGTGCTGAGTAATTGTTCTAATTTGTTTGTTCTAAAAGACGGGTTATGGTTTTGGTTTGCAAAATAGCGTAAATCAATATTGTTTATTGCTAGGTCGGCTTTTTGCTTTTGTAAAGTCTCTTGCTCCTTTAATCTCTCAAGTTCTAATTTTTCTTTATCTTGTTCTTTATCTTTATCTTTATCTTTATCTTTATCTTTTACTTTATCTTTATCTTGCTCATGTGCTTGTGTTTGTATTAAATCTATACTTACTACTTTTAATTGTTTTGATTTTTTCTTTTTTTCTTTTGTTTCTTTTAATGTGGTGCTAATGTTAAGCATTTTATTATAAATTTATTTTATATTTTTTAATTGAACTCGTGTCGAATTATAAAATAATTCATTTCCTATTGTTGAAAATCTATTTGGATTAAAGTCTTGAAATTGTTGTTCTCTAAATAATAAATGGCTATCTAAATTCTCATTTTTGGGTGCAAAATTTATGTTGTTTTCATATAAATCACTGGTGCTAGGTGGAATATATGCTTTTTGGTCTGCCTTTTGTAGAGCAAAAAACTGATTTCTCAAAGTAGATTCTCTATCTATATTGGAAGCAAACCCGCAATAATGCATTTTTCTAGTTCCAGGAAAGAAAACAGAACTAGTATCATAATTATTATAATTTACTATAGGCTCTACTGATTTTACTAGCGGAGCAACAGTCGGCATAAACGTATATTTAGTATTTACTGGCCTAAATGAAAAATTCATTGTTAAGCCACTTGACGGATAGTTTCTACTAGAAATTTGACTATTTATAAAATTTTGCTTATCAAAATTAGCTAGCTTTATATTATAAACATCATTATCAATAGTTACACTCATTATTAATAATATAATATATATAATTATAAAAATAATATAATTATAATATTTAAAACTAATATTTAAAGAAAACTGCGAAAAAAAACCTATATAGTTTATAACATTAGCTCTATATTGTTTTCTACTAACGCTTAACGCCGTTTAATATTATAATTTAAATAATATTTAAAATCATTTAAATTATGCTTATGCTTATGCTTATGTTGCATTTTGCTAGTAAGCATTAATGTCTTATATTCTCTCGCTAGACTAGCCCTATGATTGCGTTGCTCCTTCTTAAATTGTTGGAGCCTATTTTTCTCTTGTGTCCTTAAATACTCTAGGTCAAACATATTTGACATAAGATTATGATTAGACAGCAAGCTCATTAACACAAGCGCTGATGTTGCCATATTAACTTAATAATAAATAAAAAATAATAAAAAGAAGAAATCAATTTTTTTTATGCATTTTAAATCATTTTTTTCGCTAGTCTTCAATACCCGTTTTATCATTAGTGAACCAAATCATTTTAATAGTATGCATATTATTTCTAATAATTTTATACGATACGCTTAAAGCATAAAAACTTATTAATTTATAATAGTCTTCTTCGCGTATCCACTTTAATACTTCATTATAGTTATTATAGTTATATGAAATTAGCACTATATTCGGTATAAAATACTGAATTTCTTTATGTCCAATAGTTTCAAGCTCCGTCCACTTTTCATTTTTTCCAAATAATTCATAATTATAGTTGTCCAATATATATTCATCCATAGAACCATAATCCTTTATAGAATAATTATACAAATCCAAATATTTCGTTATATTAGATTCATTCATAACAATAAGCTCTACGCTTTTTTTAACACTAGCAATCAAATCATTAGCATTAAGCATTTTTCTTCTTGCTATTAGCGCTAATAACTTAGTCAATTTTTTTTATATCATTTTTTTGTATGATGTTTTGATAATTTATTATTAATTTCTACAATACATTGACTTGTAGAAGTTTCAAATAAGTCCGGTATAAACGAGTGAATTAGCGCTTTAATTGCTGAAATAAACAATATAGCAACATAATTTAAAGAAATAAACATATGTTCAAAATAGCCCATATTCATTGCTTTTAAATGTTTAAATTCGAAAAACATTTTTTGCTATAACATAATATAATAATATTTTTCTAATATTTTTCTAATAACTTTTATAAAAAAAGGTATTAATTATATGATATAATGTATAACTTAAATATAATAAGCTAATTATTAGTGCTATTGCTTTTCTCGATAAAGTATAAGGCCAATAAGGTAAATAATATGTTATTGCTAATGCTAGTAGACCAAACACATATATAATATTATTATATGCAAAATATTTTTTAACATTTAACAATGGATAAAAACCAATTAAATGTATAATTATATTAATAATAAAAATAAATACTAATTTTTCCTGTATGATTTTATAATAACTATCAACTAACCCAACTATTCCAATTAATAGGAAAATTAAACTTACATATTTAATATAAGAATTATAATAATATATTAACACTAAAACGCTAGGAAGTAAAACCCAACTTAATTCTCCGCGAATTATTTTATAATGATAATAATAAACATTATTGTTTTTGAATGTTAGTTCCATTATTATTTATATATATCAAATTTTTAATATTATGAAATTTTTAATATTATGAAATTTTTTAATATTATGAAATTTTCAAAATATTAATAATTAGTTATATATAATGACATCTAAAGTTGTCGGCGAAGGTACATATGGTTGTGTATTAAAACCGCCAATTTTATGTGATGAAACTAGTAATCTAGTAGCGCAAGATTATTCCAATAAAATATCCAAAATAATGACTAGAGAGCACGCTATTAATGAAAATGCAGAATATAGCGCAATAAATAATATACAAGGTTTAGATAAATATGCTATAACTGGTCCATTATTGTGCAAGCCTTTATTAGACAAAAATTTTAATGCTAGCGTTAAAAAATGTAAAACGCTAAAAGTTAAAACCGCGTTTAATAATAGTAAACATGATTTACGAATGTTATTATTAGAAGATGGAGGCTTAAGCATATATGACCATATAACTAAAGTATTTATGTTACAAAGTTTAGATGAAAAGAAAGTCTTTTTGACCTCATTAATAAAATTGTTTGACGGGCTTCTCTTTTTTCAGTCTAACGAAATTATGCATAGAGATATTAAATTAGCCAATATGGTATATAATGTAAATAATGGTAGGGCAAAATATATTGACTTTGGCTTGATGACAAACTTCAAAAGATTTGCTAAAAGATGTAGTTCAAATACTGAGAGATTAGGTATAAGTCACACTTATTATGCGCCTGAAAATAGTTGCTCAAACAAATATTCGTTTAATTCTAATAAATTAAAATGCACTAAAATTAAAGAGCATTTTAAAACACACGAAGACTTTATTAGCTATTTACAAAAATCTTTTGACATTTATTGCTTGGCTTTAGCATTATTAAATATGGTGAGTGTTTTAGATTATAGAAATAGTGGACTTAAAAAAGAAGCTATTCCAGCTTCGTTTTTTGAGGAGTTTAGTATATTATTGCTTGGTTATGTTAAATATGATGTTAGCAAGAGAAATATTAATATATTGCAACTTAAAGAAAAGTATATAAGCTTACTAAAAAAACACAATTGTTATTTAAAGAAGGCCACGCAACAACCCTCCCTAGAAGTTATTGATGTTATAGAGAAAATAAAGAAAAAAGAATTTAAAGCCGACTTAGCCAAAATATGCCCTCCTGCTAAGCCTGTGCTAAATCCTTCTACAAACAGGTGCGTTGTTGACTGCAAAACAGGGTTTATTAGAAATAAGAGCTTTAGATGCGTTAAAATGAATTTAGCAAAGGATTTAGCAAATAGTAAGAAAAAAAGCAAGAGCGCAAGTGTAACAAGAAAGAAGCACCATACTAGTGTAGTAGTTAATGATTCTTCACTTGCTAAAAAGCAACTTTGTATAAGCAAAAATAAAGATTACAATCATATTACAAAGCGTTGTAATGCTAAATGCCCTAAGCATAAAACACGTAATTCATTATTTAAGTGCGTTTAAATATTAAATAGGGAAAAATTGAAACCTAAATTTTATAGTTTATAATTTATATTAATAAAGTATAAAATGGAGACTTATTGCAATGAAAAAATTAGTGATTTTGATTTATGTGGAACACAATATAGTATTGAAGTTTTAACAAAGCATATGCATTATTTAAATAAAAAAGTGGTGCTTAACACTCAACATTTAACAGCCCATTTTTGTGTAAGATTTATTTTAGATATGGACATTGAGTCGGGAAGCGAAGACAGCTATTGTTATGATAAAAATCATATTCTTAGTAGGCAAAAACATATTACAAGTGAAGAATTTGATGAAGCTTATGAGTTATATTATAGCTAAATAATTATATTAAAACATATTAAAGCATAAAATATATGTTTTATTTAAGAAGCTATGGATATAGAACTCCTTCAGCAAGCATTAGAAAATGATGCTAATTTAAATATAATAAATACAAATATTCAAGAAATTAAGCGCAAGAAAAACGAAATATTGCAAGAACTTGGTCTTAAGCGTGACGATTTAAAAAGTTTTCATAAAAAATTAAATGGTTATATGTATGTTGACAACTTAAAGGATTTAAAATATGGGCGAAATATACGATGGGTTAATTTAAAAAAAATAGAGCACATTAAAATAACCAATGGGTCTATTTTATGTGATATTAAAATACACGACAAAGGAATTGCGCTAGTTTTAAAAGGCTATAATCACAGTTTTATTACGCTCTATTTAAATGAAAATATCATATTTCAAAAAATTAATGATGAAGAAAAAATACTCCTTAAAGCAGTCGACTATTTAAACAAACAAGGATAGTATAATATAGTATAAAATTGATTCTTTAGCTATACTTGTTTTTTTTATTATTAACAAGTATTAACAAGTATAACTATATTAATGAATTGCGCACCTTGTGACTATTTAAACATTAAAGAATTGCCTAACGATGTTGGAGAGATTATATGTGGGCACCTTTTTAAAGATTATCAATTTCTCTCAAAGCTTAAAACAACGTGTAAGGCACTACATAAATCTATTAGTGTTTTTGCTATTGCTAAATTAATGTTGTCTACTAAACTGGGTTTGTTTAGTTTTCGCGATTTATGTATAAATGTAGATTGTTATGAAGATACTTATGATGTTTTTACATTTATTCATAACTATTATTATACTCGCTACTTACATTCAAGACAATATGCGTTGAATGCTACAACTATTATAGTTAATGCACAATATTATAATATTAAATCTCATTATTGTTGCGAGTGCTTGAAAAAGTTTGTGCTTGTTGGTTCTAACTCAAATGTAATAGAAAACTATCACAACTCTGAAGAAGTTAATATAATATTTTAATCCATTTAAACATTAAAACATAAAAGACACAAAAAAAATTGATTGTTTTTTTTGCATCTATTTAATGAGCATTAAATATGGTTCTCGGTTTTTGTGACCTTAACGATGATGTTATTCAAATTATTATAGGTCGCGTAAAACACTATAGCTATCTTGCGTTGCTTAAAAGGACGTGTAAAGCTAACTATAATAGTGTGTCACGCTTGTCAATTGCTAGACTTATGTTGTCTTACAGACTAAGTCTATTTTCACCAAGAACATTTTGTATTAATATTAATTGTGCTGATGATACTAAGGCAGTATTTGATAAACATTATCGCAATGGTTATGATAGTTACGTTCATATTAAGCAATTTGCCTTAAAACACACAACAGCCTTAATTAATGAGCAAAAGTATAAGTTTAATACGCACTATTGTAGCGAATGCTTGAAAAAGTTTGTTTTAGTTGGAGACTTGAGAAATGTTAAGCACAACTATGACTATATAGATGAAGTAAATATAACTTATGCTAGATGTAAGTATATACTTATATAATATAATGATTTAAATATACTATTTAAATAATTACACATTTAAAACGCATTATTTACAGTTGGAATAGTTAGTTAATTTTATTATATTTATCTCCTTTTTTTTGTATGTCTCTTTTTTTTGTATATCTCCTTTTTTTTATATGTTTCTTTTTTTTTGTAGATTTTCTTCTTTTTCTAGATCGTTTTTTTTTACCTCCTTTTTTTTCATCCATAATTGAAACTGGTAATTTACTATCGTTTTTTTTTAACCAAATTTGTAGTTGTACTGGCGCAATACTATCATGTCGAAATATATGTGTAATATCGAAATATGATAATTTCCTATTTATTCTATTATATATTTCTTCGCGGGTTTGATCGGATGAATTCAAATCTAAGAAATTAGCTCTGTGTGGCGGGAATAAGAGAGTAGAAAACTTATATTCTTTCGGTTTTAGTTGTATTATAATAGACATAGTGTCTTTGTCTCTGGGAAATTCTTTTGCCATATCTTGAATAGTAGGGTGATACGACTCTAACACATTTATAAACTCGTCTAAATCTTGCTCATCGTACTTCATTCTATATATATATATATATATAATATTTTTTTCTAAAGGATAAATAAATAATTTAAAAACATACTTTAATACTTTTTCAATACTTTTTTAATAACTAAACCAATATATAGTTATAACTTATGCGAGATGTAAGTATATATTTATATAATGATTTAAAAAAAATTGATTGTTTTTTTCTCTCTTAACAAACTAATTATAATACTGGTGAATATGGAAGTCCAAAATTGCGCCTACACAAGTCCTAATGTTTATAACTCTGACTCTAATTATGGAAAAATTAACATCACTTCCGTTATTATGTGTTTCCTTATTATTTATAGCACAGCTTTAAGTATTGTGTTAAGTGTAAAACAACTTATTCAAATTATTAAGGAAGAAGAACTCTTGAATGAAGAAGAAAAGAAAGAAGAGAAAGAAGAAGAGGAAGAGGAAGTCATTAAGGAAGAAGAAAAAGAAACAAAAGAAGAAGATTATGAAACAGACGAAACATATGAACATGAAGAAGAAGACGAAGAAGAAATTTTACTTGCCAATTATCACGCTAAAGAAAGAGCATTGGCATTACAAGAAATATATAAAGAACGACTTCAAGCTCTTATTGAAAAACGAGCTTCTATTATTATGAATTTGGCTAATTTTAGTGGATTTGGCAAAAAATTTGTATTAAAAAATGGTGATTTAAGACCAGCGGCATTATTTTATCGCCAGCTTACAAAATATCAAGAGTGCACAAGATTGGCTTCTGAAGAACTTGTTACCTATTATAAACCTAATGATGTATTATTAACTATTATTGAAGAAAATATATATAAATCTATGATAAATGATTTGGAATTAGTAGATAAAGAAATTGTAATTTGTGCAAAAAAAGTAGGAATGTTTGAAGCAAATAGTGATTTAGTAAAAGATTTACCAAATTATATTGAACCCGAACAGCGTTATTATGATACAATCTATAAGACTATTATAACTTTTGATTCTTCTTTAATGTAAATAATTGTTGCTATACTTTAAAAAAATTGATTACTTTTTTTTCAGCATTTATTAATAGCCTCCACAAAAAGCACAGAGCAAAGAACAAAGAACAAGAGCGCTATGACAAGCACTAATTCAAGCGACCACGTTTCGTTTTCAGTCGCACAAGAGAGGTTGCTTGCGTTTTTTGAGAAGTTCGTTCCGACCAAGCGTGAATACTGCATCAATCCAAACTGCATAGAGGAAACAGAAGGCGCTGTGTTATATATATGGGAGAATAACTCGCTGGCATACGAACACAATGAACGGCAGGCGGCGTTGAACATTACAACCATGCGGGTAAACGGAAAACCACATTGGGTTCAGAGTCATTATTGTTGCGAGTGCTTCAAGAAACATGTTTTGGTGGGAAACAACAAGAATGCTTCGCAACACTATGGGGGTTATTGTGACGGAGTTCAAGAAGTAGAAGTCTACTTTCATAATGAGCCTTGGCCTTCTACGTGGCATAATCGTGAAACAGGAGAGGATCACGTGCTTACTGAGCTTCAGGAATATATGTTGGCAACCGAGTAATTTGTGCGTTGTATGTGCTACAAAAAAATTTGAATACTTTTTTATTTTTATTTTTATTTGAAACAATTATTGTTATACTTTTTTAAAATTGATTACTTTTTTTTGTCATTTATTAATAGCCTCCACAAAAAGCAATCAAAGCAATCAAAGAGCAAGCACTATGTCAAGCAGCAATTCAAGCGACCACGTTTCTTTTTCGGTCGCACAAGCACGGTTGCAGGAGTTCTTTGAGAAGTTCGTTCCATCCAAGCGTTTATACTGTATCAATCCAAACTGCATAGAGGAGACGAAAGGCGCAGTGCTACATATATGGAAGGCTAACTCACTAACATACGAACACAATAAACGGCAAACAGCGTTGAACATGTCAATCATCTGGGTGAATGGAAAGAAGCAATGGATTAGGTCTCATTACTGTTGCGAATGCTTCAAGAAACATGTTTTGGTGGGAGACAACAAGCATGCATCACAGCACTATGAGTATTATTGTCCCGGAGTTCAAGCGGTGGAAGTGTACTTTCATTATGAGCCTGTGCATTCTACATGGTACAATAGTATTACAAAACGCGATGAAAAGTTGAGTGAGCAACAACTTTGCATGCTTAGTAGTGAGTGAGGCTAGTGTGTTGTATGTGCTACAAAAAAATTGATTTTTTTTCACATTTATTTTTAGTCCTAAAAACAACTATGTCAAGCATTTTATCAAATGACCACGTTTCATTTTCGGTCGCAAGAGAGAGGTTGCGTGAGTTTTTTGAGAAGTTCGTTTATACCAAGCGTTTATACTGTATAAATCCTAACTGTATCAAGGAAACGGAAATGGCAGTGGTACACATATGGGAGGCTCGCTCAAAAACATACAAACACACTGAACGACAACCAGCGTTGAATGAAACAACAATGTGGGTTAATGGAAAGGAATATAGTTTTAGGTCTCATTATTGTTGCGAGTGCTTCAAGAAATATATTTTGGTGGGAAACAATAAGAATGCATCGCATCGCTATTGGACTTCTTATGACAGACGTCACCAAAATGTGCACGTGATTTTTAATAGTGCACCATACCCATCTTCAACATCTTATTATGGAACAGGCACCGTGCAACCACTAACCAAGTTTCAAATTAAAATGCTTGGTTAGTCTTATAATAAAAATTGATACTTTTTTATTATTTTTGCACTATTAACAAAATAATTAAAGCTTTAAAAATGATGAATGTAAGCAACATTTGCGACTTACCAAGCGTCTGCGACTTACCAAGCGTCTGCGACTTACCAAGCGTCTGCGACTTACCAAGCGTCTGCGACTTACCAAGCGACATTATACTACTCATTATAAAAAAACTCGGCAATTATGAATACATAATTGGTCTAAACATTACTTGTAAGTCATTGTCTAAGTTAATTTCAAAATTTGCTGTTACAAAGGAAATGTTTGCTGTGTTGTTTAGCAGATTTAATCCTTATGAGTTAATGAACTATAATCCACATCGTAAGTATATGGCAAGATGTGTAAATGAGCGTTGTAAAGAGGAAACCTTAAATGCTTGTGAATACATATGGGAGGCTCACAATGGGCTTGGTTATGTACACGGAAAACAAGATGCACAAAACACAAATTTAATGGTAATTAATAAGAAAAAATTCTGGTTTCGCTCGCCTTATTGTTGTGAATGCTTTAAAAGACATGTTTTAGTAGGAAACAACAAAAAGGTTGCGCAACATTACGGAAGTTATTGTTATGGAATACAACAAGTTGTTGTAACCTTTAACACAACACAACCCTCTAGTTGGTATGATTGTGCTAGAGATTGGTATGGACCATTAACGGAGAGACAGGTGCGTCTTTTAAATGGTTAAAGTGCTTATTTGTATTAGCGCTACAAAAAATTGATTTATTTTTTTATCAATTATTTATAGTACCAAAAAAAACACAACTATGACAAGTGTTAAAACAAGTAACCAAGTTTCATTTTCGGTTGCTATAAATCGGTATCAGGAGTTTTTTGAAAAATTTGTTCCAATGCAGTGTCAAGAATGTATCAACCCCAAATGTAGTGTGAAGAAACAAAGCGCAATAAAACATATTTGGCATGCTGACACACTTATATATAAACATAATGAAGACCATATGGCATCAACTATAGCACCTACATTAAATATAATAACAATGCTGGTTAATGGAAAGCAATTTACTGTTATGTCACATTATTGTTGTGAGTGCTTCAAACAACAAGTGAAAAAAGACCGGAGTGCAAGGCAGAGAGCAAATCAAGAAAAGCGCACACAAGAAAAGCAGGCGCGCTATTGCTTACAGCGAGATTTGCGTTTAAAAGAAGAGGAGGAAAAAGCTAAAGCACAAACTAATGATTAAATGCTATAACAACATTTTTATAGATGTTGTTATACTTTTTAAAAATTGATTTCTTTTTTTTTACTATTTATTTATAGCCCGGACAAAAAGAGAGAAGCGACAAGAGAGAAGAGCAACGATGATGTGCCAAGCTTGCGAGTTCAAGATTTGCGCTATCAACATTTGCGACTTGCCAAGCGAGATCATTGCACTCATTGTTGACCGGCTCGGAGACAAAGACTACCTCGTGATCTTCAAGGAGACGTGTGTGCTGTTTAGCAAATCCGTGAGCCAGTTTTACATTGCGGGGCAGATGGTGGCTACGTTGTACGGGGTGTTTACTGAGCGCTATGTTGACAAGCGCTTCGAATTCCAGTATATAATGGGCGACTGTGCGAACGCAAACTGCTACTACGATACTGAAGCAGTGTGCGAGTATGTATGGAATTACGGTTACAGCCGCTACAATCATCGCATTCAAAAGCCCATGCAATGCACGACCATGTTTGTCGATGGAAAAGAGTATCCGGTCAAGCACCATTATTGTGCTGAGTGCTTTGTGAAGTTTGTTTTAGTTGGGTCAAATCCAAATGCGTCACGGCACTACGGGGACTATACTAGTGACGGAAACAAGCAAGTGAACGTGACCTTCAACACTGAGCCAACGCCTTCGACGTGGATACATTACCAAACAGGAAAAAAGGAACCATTGTTACAGTGGCAAGTAGATGCTATGAATGGTAAGTTTCCATAGCATATACTTGTGTTGTGTTGTGCATTTTCTCTTTTCTCTTTTCCTATTTTTTGTTTTTATTGCTACATACTAACTAGTCAACCAATTTAAACCCATCTTCAATAATATTATAGTTAAACCCCCAATCATCTATTTCTTTCGGCGTTATACATCCATTTTTAAACGCCTCATTGTAATTCCAATAATGTACTGGCTCAAGTATCCATTGCTGACTATTTAAATCGACCAATCCAGAAGCATCAAAATCAAATAATTTATAAACTCCATCTACTGATTTAGCCAAGTTATCGAACTTCCAATCTACATACATAATTCCTAAGCCTTGTAAATAAGTTTTCACGTTTTCCATTACTTCTTGTATTTCAATTAAATCGTCATAGCTCATTGGATGTAGTCCAACATAACACGAAGCCGATTTTTCAGTGCATAATTGTTCCATAGTAATATAGTCATCTGTTACATCATAATAATTAACTATATTTGGATGAGGGTTTTCCATTAATATTTTAATAATGGTTCTTTCAACCTTATTTGAATATGCATGGCTTTTAGTGAGCGGAGGACCATATTTTCTAAAAAAAGTAATTCCATCATAAGTTTCATCTGTTTTTGATGTGCTGTCACTATTCATATTATAAATGGTAGATTGTTCCATTATTTTCTCAGTTTCTTAGTGGTCTTGTTTTTTAATAATAACTGTGCTATATCTTTAAATAGTTTATGTTTATTATTCTTGCTGGATTTAAGGACCATCTTTTTCTTACAACTGAATCCGTTTATTTTTAAGTGTTTTTTTTGTAAAACGCTATAAATACATATACCAATAGCCCGGCTTTCTGGATTATTTGCATTTGGAACTTTTTTAATACAGCTACAAAGTTTTTTAGCTATTATGTGCTCGGCTAATTTCTTAAGATGGCTAATAGTCGTTTTTTTAAACGGCACATTGTAATAATCCAAAATTTTTATATAGTCTGCTTTAGTTAAATCCATTATATATATAATTTATTTAATTTTTTATTTATTTTTATATTATCATTTTTTTATTTATTTTTATATTATCATTTTTTTATTTAGTTATCATTTTTTTATTTTGTTATCATTTTTTATTTTTCATTTTTTTATGATTAAAATATTAAAATTATATAATATATAATGAATACTAAAAAACTCTTTAGTTATACATTGAAATTATCTGTAATTGTTCAATTTGCAACATTAGCAATTAATTTATTGGTAAGTACAAAAAATATACCACGTGAATATTATATAATAAAGGAATTGTTTTTTTTAGAATTATTTGTCCAAATAATTGAAGGCTTGTTTTACATTTGGTTAACTTATAATTTTAATAAGCTAAGCAATATGACACCTAATAGATATATGGATTGGGTTGTAACTACACCAACTATGCTTATAACACTAATTTCATATTTAATATTTTTAGAGGCAAAGGTTACAAAACAAACAGGCACTTTGAGATTAACCTCTATATTAAAAATGAATTATAAAACGCTAGTTCCAATATTGAACTTAAATTGGATGATGCTCTTATTTGGGTATTTGGGTGAAATAAATGTTATTCCAGTTGTTTACAGTGTACTATTAGGGTTTATACCTTTTTTAATTTATTATTATATGATTTATAAAAATTTTGTAGCTAATAATAAATCCACAACAGGTTCAGGATTAAAACTATTTATGTACTTTTTCTTTTTCTGGTCGCTATATGGAGTTGCTGCATTTATGCCATATTATATTAAAAATATAATGTATAATATATTAGATCTATTTTCTAAAAATTTCTTCGGAATATTCTTGGTTTATATTATTTATACAAATAATTATTAGGCATTAAGTAACAAACTATTTATAGGCACTAGCATTAGTAGCAGTAGTAGCACTAGTAGCAATATTGGCAATACTACTTACTCCAGAGCTAATTAATTCTATTGTTTTATTTTGTAAATACTTCTCAATTGACCCGATTAGTGCAGTTGATAATAATAAAAATATGCCCGATGAAAATACTAACCGTCTATCAAATTCTCCAAATTCCCGCCCTTTATATGTAATAGGATTATACCTTATAACTAGCAAGATTCCTATATATATTTGTAAAAATGTTCTCAAATAGCGCATGTATCTCGGCGCAAAACCTCCTATTCCTAATAGTACAATTATATATAATACAAAACTTAAGTTTATCAAATATAAAAATACTAACTCACTAAATTTTCTCTTTTTAGACATATTATTAATAATTAACAATATTATTAATAATTAACAAAACTCATAAAAATTTATTAAAAAAACTCATAAAAACTCATAAAAATTCATAAAAACTCATAAAAATAAGCAAAAAACGCATACAAAATCCCAAGACCATATATCGTAACAATTTTTTTAACAAACAGCAAAAAAACAAAGCCAAAGGCATATAAACTTTGCAAATCTCTCTTTTTACAGAATTTATATTTATAAAATTTTTTTGATTTTGGACATTTATAAATGTCCATTTTTAAATAAGGCAAGCCTTTATAGGTTTTTTTAAAACAAAATCAGGAATTTTTCAGTTTTAGACCATAAAGCTTTTATAAATTTTCTAAGTGTGCAAAAAAAGCCCTTACCATACATTTTTTAGGCCTTTTTTCGATTTTTTTGCGCGTTTTTTATAAGTATAAAATACTTATAAAATACTTATAAAATACTTATAAAAAACGCGCAAAAAAGCGCAACTTTTTACACGCTCGAAATTTTGTTATCATAACAGCTCTCATATATTTTTTTGCGTGATTTTTTTTGAGAGCATATTTTAAAATACTTATAAAAGCGCTTTTTTAGCGAAAAGGATTTAAGGATTTTTTATAACTATATAATAATTGTATATGATTAATAAAGGAGTGAAAAGCTTATATTTATATGAATGTAAATGCTGTAACTATAATACGTATAAAAAAGGGGATTATGGGAGACATATACAAACAGGAAAACATAAAAATAATGAGCTACTTATAAATATTAGTGAAAAAACGTGTGCAAAGTCTTATATATGTGAATGTGGCAAAAGTTATAAACATAACCAGAGCTTATATACTCATAAAAAAAAATGCGCTTTTGTGAATTTAGAAATAAGTAATAGTGTTGAAGATGTTAATATTAATGAAACTAGCGCTAGCGCTAGCACTAGCGACATTAACAATACTATGATAATGAAGCTATTTACAGAAAATAACGATATTAAGAACTTGCTAATCATTCAACAACAACAAATAATGGAGCAACAGAAACAATTAGGAGAACAACAAAAGCAATTAATAGAATTTGTTCCAAAGCTAGGCAATATTACAAATAATAACACACATATAAAACAGAATTTTAATATTAATGTTTTTCTTAATGAACGGTGTAAAAATGCAATAAATATGAACGATTTTATAAAACAAATAAAATTAACATTGGAAGACCTGGATTTAACAAAAAATAAAGGTTTAGAAATAGGACTAAGCAACGCTATTATACAAACAATAAGTAAATTGTCGCTTTTTGAGAGACCGCTACATTGCACCGATCCAAAACGCGAAACATTATACATAAAAGACAACGATTTATGGGAAAAAGATAGCGATAAAACAAAAATAAAAGGGGCTTTACATAACTTAAATAAAGCACATTTTAAGCTGATTCAAGATTGGATTGCAAAAAACCCCGACTTTAAAGAAAACGACGCAAAACAAGACTATTTTGCTTATTTATTGAAAACTTGCTCGGTTAATTTAAAAACTATTGATGATAAAATAATCAAGAAAATATGCGCATCTAATAATTTAAAAACAAATTTAAAAGAGTTCGAAAATATTAATTATGATTAATCGACCAAATAATAATATACATTTATATTAGTTTAATATAAATATGGATGGCGGTCTGGGAGAAATAAAAAAACAATCACAACCACCAGGAATTAGTAAGGGAGGTTCTTCTTTAAATCCAGCAATTACTAAGACAACTCCTTCTTCAGAACTAGGAATTAGTAAGACAACTCCTTCTTCAAAACTAGGAATTAGTAAGACAACTCCTTCTTCAAATTCAACGCAACAACCACCTAGCATAAACTCTATTAAATCATCGAAACATGGGATTTTATCGAAATATGTATCTGTAAATGATGTAAATATGGAGTCAGATACGCGTCCTGCTGATAAAAACACAAATATCCAGAAGGCTAAAAAAAAATTTGACATGGCAAGACAACCATTTACTCCAATTAGTATTCTAAATAAAGTTGAGGAAGAAGTAGATAGTGCTGAAAGTGAGGCAAACCTACCAGCTAAAAAAGTGGCCATAAATTTTATGGGCTGGGCAATGAAGGTTTTTAACTATGTAATAAAGCTAGGTACAAGTGGAATGGGTTATGCAAGAGTAGCGATACCGCAGAAAATAGAAGAATTGCTTGATGAGGTTCAAAACGATAGTAAACAAAAAAATAGTGAAAATAAAAAACCAATGATAGGAGGAGGAAGAAAATTAAGTGATATCTTTAAGCTACAATATATTCCTGGTAGTTTTTCATTGTTGGCTTTCATATTTTTAATAATTTTTTTATTATGGGTAATAATAATGTGGTTATTAAATAAGTTTTTAGGGGATAAATATACTTTACCAAATGTTAAATTTAATAAAAAAACAACACAAATAGTATATTCTATTTTTTTTGCAATAACAAGTTTGTTTTTAATGTTTTATTTATTTATTGATTATTTTCGTATTCTTGGACCAGAATTAGATATAGTTCAAATTTTTAAACAATGTATTGGTGGTTTTTATATTTTATGGCCTATGGCTATACTTATAATAGGTTCTGGAATAGCAAAAGCATTTTATAAAATATCTTGCAATGGTAACAAACCTAATGTACTAAGTTGGGCTAAAATAGTGGAGTCGTCTGCGCTATATATATTAGGTATATGCGTATTATTTACAGTAATATTTCTATTTAAGCCAGTTAATGTTATATATAATAAAATATTACCTTCGATTTTTCGAAGATTCTTTGACAAAGCCAGAGTTTCGGTAGCAGTAACTTTAAAACTTATGGTAATTTATATATTATTACGAATGATAACAATAATGCTAGAAGATATTATTTCAAATAAGATTGTATTTTTCATTTCTAAATTGAATAAAGATGTTGTAGCTCCACCTGTAGACTGTAATGCAGAAGAAGAAGAAAAAAATGCAAAGCAAAGTGAAATAGCGAATATATTGGAAGAGATTTATATGTATATATCTGGAATTATTGTATGTATAATTATAGTTTTTATTATGATAATTCAATCCCCTCATCCTTATATTGCAAGTGTCTACAAGATAAATGATAACGTCGGTTCGGTTTTTCTAAAAGTATCAGATTTATCTACAAAATATATACTTGAAAATGGCGCTAATAAAAAAGATTGTAATGAAAAGAGCAAAGGGTCTGGATTTTTTTCTCTTCCTGCTATTTCTACATCTGGTAGGGGTGCTATAGTATCAAATAAAATTCAAAATTACCTAGATTCACTTGCTGACATGAAGGATGCTGATATTGAACTAGAGGACTTGAAGCGGGGAAGGGCGGCAGAAGATGCACGAGCATTAGCTCAAGCTTCTCGAGAAAAAGCACCAGCACAATCAACAACAACAACTCCCGATAACAGTAGCAGTGGAAAGGGAAAGACGTTGAAAGAACTATTTGCAGAAAGTGCTGCCAATAAAGCGCGAGAAGCAGAAGATATAGCAAGGACACCAACAAGTAAAGCACCAGCACTAAACCCAGAAAAACAATTGGAACAAATACCAAAACTAAGCCTAGAAAACCAATTGAAACAAATACCAGATACTGAACCAATTAAAATCGATATAATTTAAGACATATAACCCACGACCCCCTAAAATTTTTATAATATGTTAAAGTAAAATATTATAAAAATTTTAGAATTAAAATGATGACCCAAATGCTCCTCCTAAAGCGCCGTTGGCGGCCATTGGTTCCATAGACTCCATAAATGCATTTTGCATTGCTTGTCCTTGAAAGTTCATTCCACCGCCATTATTAATCATATTTGGCAGCGAATCAATCATAGATATATTGTTTTGCGCGGGCATTTGGTTAGCTCTTGGAGCCATTAAAGTATTATCTAATGTATCAGCCCTGCTAACCTGATGAATTCCAGGTGTGGAAATAGTTTGGTTTATTTTAGCATTACCGTGATTGCTTGCTCCCACGTGTGGGCTTTTACCGCTCCACATTTCCATTACTCTATTATACAGTATATTGATTTTGGCTCCTAACTTTGTTTGCATAGTAAAAATTAAAATCAACGTAGGAATAATGAAACTTACTTCATTAAATTTAGAATATGGCACCTTGCTATATGTTGGAAAATAACGAGTAATTTTATCAATAAAAAATATTGCAATAAACAATACACCTAATTGAATAATGATTTCAAATATTATTTCTAAGTTAGCTTTTTTGTCATTGTCTTCTGGAATATATTCTTTTACAAGTTTTAATAATATTACAACAGGGATTAAAGCAATTATTAAATATTGTAACATATTAAATAATAGTGCTTTATTATCGCTATCAAAGTTAAAAACATAATAAAAGAAACCAGAAGGACTTAATCTATTGCTAGTTCCGCCATTTATAAAATTTGTATTTGGAGTTTCGAAAGAATTCATAAATATTATTATATATATAAATTAAAAAAATAATATTATTTCTAAATAATGTTATTTTTTATATAATGTTATTTCTAAATAAGTTAGTAAATTTATATAACTTAATATGTTTATTATTTAAATTTAAATTGTGCCTATAAACATATAAAAACATATAAAAATAATTATATATGGATTGTTACACATATAAAGTAATAAATAATAGTGAAACACCTCTTCTAAAAAATGTGGATGTTGTTCTTATATTAGCAATGGAAGACAGCACTAGATTTAAAGAAGACCCATTTATATTAAATCTCACCAAGCAAACAATAATTCAATATAATAAGGGATTTAAAAAATGCAATAAACCTTCAACAATAATAAGTTCTAAACAAGATATTGTTCACGCTTATTATACAGCATTTGAATACTTAAAAGAATATAATAATGTAATAATTTTAGAAGATGATGCACTAGTAGTAAATAAAGACATATTAGTTTATAAAAAAATCGATGCATTTATTGCAACAACAGATTTTGATATTTTCACTTTTGGATCATTTGGATTAGCATCAAAATATAATGAAGATTTTTTGAATATAGGTAGTTATTTTTTTGGTGCAGTACAAGCAATTATATATTCACGTAATGCAAGAAGTAAATTAATTGAAGACATTAGCTCGTCTAATTTTAATAAAGGGCACGTGGATAATACATATATAGGGGCTTTAACTAAAAAATTTACATATAAATATCCACTAATTGTTCAAATATTTCATAAAACCGAGAACCAAAATACATGGAGCGCTAATATATATATATTATCTATTATTAGAACAGCATTAAGACTCTTTAAATTTGATAAAAGTATAGACAGTTGGTTTTTATTGTATTTTATATTTAGAAATTATATTTATATAATAACATTAATATTAGTATTAATATTAATTAGTAGCATGTTTTATTTTAAAATTAATAAGGTGAAATTAGTTAAAAATATTATTGTTTAATATGTTTAATATAAAATAATAAATTTTTTAAATGGAAGACATCAAGGAACAAAAAAAGGAAGACATTAGCAAAAACGTTAGCGAAGACAATGGAAAAGACATTAGTGAAGACACTAACAAAGACACTAACGAAGATACTAACGAAAACACTGAAGAAACAACAATAGAAACAACAAGTGACTGTTCATATATTCAAATGATTATAGATGCTCACAAATTATTATGTATGCAAGTAATTACTATGTTACTCATATCATTAATATATATAAATTGTTATGATAATAATATTTATGATTTTGTAATATATTTTTGTTTTGGTATAGTAATATCAATATTATTTGTTGCATCATTAGTACTTATAAAAAAATTCAATATAATATCAAAGGAAGAACACTATAAAATATATTCCCCATATGTATTAGATTTTTGTAAGAAATATATAATAGATATTAGTGGCGAAAATATAGCTTTTTATTACGCTATAATCAGTTGTTTGGTCCATTTAATATTTTCTATAATCGCATTATTATATGTTAAAAAATATATTAAAACATCCAAAAAAACCAATAATGCTTTGCTAATTTCATTTATATTATTTATTATTTATGGATATGTAAACGTATATGTTAATGATATTTTTAAGATATATACAAAGTCATTAGAATTAACAAATAGAGAATATGTTATATCGCTGTCTTCTATAACATTAACTTATAGTGGCTTAATATATTACTTTGAAACCATTAAAAATGAAAGGACTAAATTAATAAATAAATTAATAAATTAATAAATTAATAAATTAATATTATTTAAATATAATTTAAGTAATATTAGTATAACATAATAATTATTAGCTAAATGCTAAAACGGTGTTGTGAGGCAAATAAGTATAGACATAACAAATACAATGAAGAAAATCAATATTTAAATTTATTAGATGATATATTATCTACACAAAATAATCAAGAAGGTAGAAACGGAAACACATTATCTATTTTTGGTTCAACAATGCATTTTTCGTTAGAGCATAATAAAATTCCTATTATGACTACAAAAAAGGTCGCATGGAAGACGTGCTTGCGCGAATTATTATGGTTTATTAAAGGAGATACAAACAATAAGCATTTAAAAGAGAAAAACGTGCATATATGGGATGAAAATGGCTCTCGCCAATTTTTAGATGGGCGTGGACTAACTAAGTTTATGGAAGACGATTTAGGTCCTATTTATGGATTTCAATGGCGTCATTATAATGCAAAATATACTGATTGCACTAGCGATTATAGCAATAAAGGCATTGACCAGCTTAAAGAAGTAATCGAGTGTTTAAAAGACCCAGAAAAACGAAATTCTAGAAGAATGATTATTACTGCGTGGAACCCTTGTCAGCTAGATATTATGGCATTACCTCCGTGTCATATTTTTATGCAGTTTAATGTAACAAATAATAATAAATTAAGTTGTGCTATGTATCAACGCTCTAATGACGAGGCTTGTGGAACGTGTTTCAATGTTGCGTCATATTGCTTTTTAACGCATTTATTAGCAAAGCATTGTGAGCTTGAGCCTTATGAATTTTTGTATTATAAGGGTAACTGTCATATTTATGAGGAACATATTGACAATATTAAAATACAGTTACAACGAGAACCTTATGAGTTTCCAACTTTAGAAATTATAAATAAACGTGAGCATATTGAAGATTATGTAGAAACCGATTTTGTAGTTACTAATTATAAGCACCACGAGGCTATTAAATATATTATGAAAGCATAATATACAAAACAAGCAAATAATAATATAATAATTAATATTATATTATTTATTAATAATATGGTTTAAAAAATAGGCATTAGTATATTGTAAATATGTCAACATCTGCTTTAGCATCCGCGCGAAGAAGGCGAGCAACAAGTGAAAACCCAGTGGCACCAAGCCCTATTATTAATAATAGAGTAGTTCAGCAAGTTCAACAAGTTCAGCAACCTCAAAAAGACATTCCACGCGAACAAAATCAAACATTAACACCACTACAAATATTACAAATTCACGATATAAAGATTAAAGAATTAGAAACATTGATTACAGAATTTACAGACGAAGACCTACTAACAAAATTTATAGACGATAAACTAGAGAGCATAGGTCATTCTAAGAGCAACGACACTAAGAGCAACGACGCTACGAGAGAAAGCGCTGGTTCTAATATGCCAGCTTTAGCTTTATATGATGAAAAATTATTAATGCAGGAAAAAAGAACTGAACAAAAAATGGATGATTTTAAGACATCACTAAGAGAACAACTAACAAGCACTACCAATTTATTAAATGATAAAATAGCACAAAAATTTGAATCTATGAATACTATTGACAATATTATGAGTGAATTTAGCGAGTTAAAAGTATTAGTAATTAAATCTCAAAATATGGCCTTAGAAACCGCTAATAATGTTAATAAACTTTATGAGCAATGTAATTCCAATAGTGCAAGACTAAAAGAAATCGAAACTAGTGTTGCTTTATTACATAGTAAAAAGGCTAGTAATCCTAGTAATATTATGTTACAATCACTATTAAGCGGGTCTTTATTTAAGTCAGGAGATTTTAATGCATTTGATTTTAACTGTCAACCTGGTGACAACTGTGAGAATTGTGAGCCTGATGAAATGTATGATACAAACATAGGTGAAATAAAAAAAATAAATATTGATTTTGGTAATAATGAATTATTATTAAACGAAGAACAAATTGAAGATTTATTAGATATTAGCAATCCAACTGAGCACGGCATCAGTATTCACGAATTAATTGATGATGCAACTAGTTTAGTCGAAGACACAGAACCAGCTCCAGAACCAGCCCAAGAACCAGCCCAAGAACCAGCCCAAGAACCAGCCCAAGAACCAGCCCAAGAACCAGCCCAAGAACCAGCCCAAGAACCAGCACAAGAACCAGCACAAGAACCAGTCCAAGAACCAGCACAAGAACCAGCACAAGAACCAGCTCCAGAACAAAAACCCGAATAATAAAATTAATAAACAATTATTATTTATTTATGTTAAAATAAAATAAATAATAACTAATGAAATATTAATGTTGATTATAATAAATTTATTAATATTATGTGTGGTTTTATTTCTATATATACATATTTATAATCACAATAAAACAAGTAACTATTTAGAATTATATGAAATGGAAAATTTATCAAAAGAAAAATTGGAAGATATAATAAATTATAAGCAGCCTCTCTTGTTAAACGCTATTAATTTAGTTGAAAATATTAACGTCAAGCATTTACTTTCTGAATATTCGACATTTAATATAAATATATACAATAACACTAGCGAGAATTTGTGCAAAATAAATTTACAGGATTATTACGATGTTGCCAGCTCTACAAATTACTTAAGTTACAATAATGAAGAATTTTTACAAGAAACGTCAATAGCCAAAATATTATGTAAAAATGATATTTTCTTTAGACCGCCTAATATGTGTGCTAAAAAATATGATGTTATTATGGGGGCACAAAATAATAATACACGATTAAAATACAGCATAAATAGTCGTAATATATTATATTTATCAAGCGGTCAACTAGAAGTAACTTTGTGCCCACCAAAGTATTATAAAAATTTGCACGTTAAAAAGAATTACGAAACACTAGAATTTTACTCGCAAATAAATATTTATAATGTAGACAGCATTTATAAAAATGATTATAATAAAATTAAATTTTTAAGAGTAATATTAAACGTGGGACAGGTTCTCGTAATACCTCCTTATTGGTTTTATAGCATCAAATTTTTAGAAAAGCACACACTGGCTTTCTTAAATAGCTATACAACCTATATAAATTATGTTTCACTAATTCCTCATTTAACTATGCAATTACTACAATTAGGCAACATCAAGTTAAGTGTTAAGAAGACTAATTATTGTAAAAATACTATAAAACCAGAAAAAACAGAAAAAACAGAAACATTAGAAGCAAGAGAAACAAAACAAACAAGAGAAACAAAACAAACAAAACAAACAAAACAAACAAAAGAAACAATGGAAACAATAAGTGAAGAAACAATAGAAGAAACAATAGAAGAATATGACATAAGTGATAATGCAATAAATAATAGTAATGATAAAACATAAAAATATAGCATTTAACTATTTTAATAGTGCTTCATATATGTTGTTAAATAAGTATAATATAATTTCGTATATATCTAATGGAGAATTTGGACAGGTAACAAAAGCAACATATAACGACAAAAGCTATGCTATAAAATGTGGAACAAAAGAATTAATTAAATATGAAATACAAATATATAAGCAACTGCGATCTATTAGCAACATTTCAACAATATATGACGTTTTTGAAACAAATAATAAGATGTATATGGTTATGGATTTATATACTATGACTTTGAAAGATTACAAATTACAAAATTGCGACCAGTTAAATTATGTTGAACACACTATAACTATGTTAGGAGAGCTAATAGCAATAATTAAATTAATCCACGAAAATAATATAATACATAGAGATTTAAAACCAACAAATATATGTTTAGACACGAGTTATAATTTATATATAATTGATTTTGGTCTTTCTAAAATGTATAAAAGTGGCACTATTCATAATAGTGAAACACAAATAAAATCCTTAATAGGTTCTGTTAATTTTTCAAGTTTAAACGTAATAAATTTAATAGAACCCTCACGACGTGATGATATTGAATCGCTATTATATATTTTATTTTATTTGTTATTAGATAATTCTTGCTATAACATTTATACTAGCTTAGACGTTAGTAATAAGAAAAATATTGATATATTATTAATGTTTTTGCAAGATAAAAACAATAGCATACTTAATAAAAAAAGTATTAATTATACTACATTAGACAAGCTATTTAAATATATAAGACGGCTAAAATATAATCAAGTCCCAAATTATGACTATATTATAATATTATTAAATATGATTTATACACCTTAGATTAGCTATTTAAAAATAATGCAATAGGTTGCAATAAGTCATTAACTTTTGTATAAACGTCATCATTTGCTATATTAGGTTGAAAGTTTAACGAGTTGAAAATAGAAATAGAAATATAAGAGGGTATATATGTTATATGTGTTGGTATAGTATCCGAATTTTGTATTAATAAAAAAATGTAGCATATATTTTTAAAATAATAATGATAATAGTTTTTCCATTTGCAGTCTATAACCTTATTATGTTTTAATATAAATGCTAGTATATTTTCCAGCTCTTTAATTGTTATAATATGTGATTTAATATTTGAAAAATTGTTAATTTTATAAGTAATTTTGTGCAAATATTTGTTTATACGATTAATTTCATCATTTTTTGTGCTTTTATTATTAAAACTCAAAATGTGAATTTGCAAATCTCTCGGTAGTCTATTAAAAATATTTTTTAAATAGCTTCTTACTTTATAACCTCTATAAATTTTTTGTATAAAAATTAGTTGTGCATTATACAATAATTTTGAATGATTTATACATAATAAATTTTTATTTAAGCAAAATAGTGGTTGCTTATATCTTTTACATAGCGCACATTCCATTTTTTAACTATTACTAATATAATATATTACTAATATATATTTATACGATTATTTATAAACTTATTTTTATATTATTTATATATAAAACTAATATAAAGGTATTATATAATATACTATATATAAAATGTCACAGGCTGATACTGCCACCAACCAATATGTAGGAAAAGTAAAATGGTTCAACAACAAGTCAGGATATGGATTTATTACATTTCTGAACGGTGAAGACGAACATAAAGGAAAAGATATTTTTGCTCATCATTCGTCTTTAAATGTTAAGGAAGAATTATACAAGTATCTTGTTCAAGGTGAATATATTGAATTCAATATTCAGAAAATGGAGACAGGTGCTCACGAATATCAAGCTATTAATATTAAGGGTATTTGTCAAAATGATTTAATGTGTGAAACTCGCCACAAGAATCGTGATATGTCTAAGAATTCCGAGTTTATTACCGTTAAATCGCATAATAGCTCTAAAGGTCCTAGACCACCATATAAGCCACAAATGTCAGCTTAAATTATTATAATGTTAAATATAAAAAACCTATAAACAATATAGAAATTACTAAAGTAGTGTAAATTAATTTTAAAATAAGAAAAGACCTGATTTCTATATATGATTGTGCTTGTGTTTGATTAATATTGTTAGCACTTATATCAATAATAATATAATTATTATTATTGTTATTCACTATTTCATTAGCATTAGCATTAGCATTATAAGAATGTTGCGTTAAAATATGCTCAATTGCGCTATTTTTTTGACTGCATATAAAGCATTTTGCTACGTTTTTTTTTGTAATACTTTTATCAACCCAAGACTTTAAACATGTATTATGAACACTATTATTGCAACAGTTAAATTTGCAATAATCATTGCAAGAAATATCCTCAAGACAAATAACACATTCCATAGTACTATTATTTAATATAAGTATATACTATTTATTATTTATTAAATAGTATATTTTTAAGAAAGAGAGAGAAAAAGAGAGAAAAAAACACGCCCTTATGCATCAAACCCTAAGTTTTTTATGTTTTGTTTAAATCAAATGCCCCCCCCTCCTTGGCGAAGATTTATTCATCGTCGTCGTCGTCGTCGTCGTTGTCGTCATCGTTGTCGTCATCGTTGTGGAGTTTAGTAGGAGGAG